>JGI24132J36420_10001344_pt1 | contig 11209 bp, 9 predicted proteins | sample BarGraNGADG00212_3_FD_36420 | JGI IMG/M metagenome (IMG submission 36420) | reverse complement strand
AGGTTTATCAAATGCTTCCACAACTACATCGCAACCTGAAAAAATACGGGATATATTTGACTTGTGAAGTTTATCCTGGTAAGTGACTACAGACACGTTGTTATCGATGCGGAAGAGATTTTCTTTAAGAGCCATAGTTTTCAGCATCCCAACCTGATCAGTGAAATAAAATTGCCTGTTGAGATTGGTCTCTTCAACAACATCAAAATCTGAAATGACAAGAGTGCCGACACCGCTTCTTGTCAACGCTGCGGCACAATTCGAACCTAACCCTCCGGCTCCGGCAATACCAACGCGGAATTTTCGAAGGTGATTTTTTATTTCAGCAATGCTCATGTTCAACATTTTCAGGGATTAAAGATATGAACAATATTTATTTTTACACTTCTTCACGATTTATACAGGATATTGATTATTATCATGGTATAGCCAACATTTATAGCTTAATTTTGTTAAATATCAGATAGTTTAGGATAGCTACCCATATTTATTACCTATGGATAAATCATCGATAAAATCGAGAGGAAGACTTCTAAAAGAGTGGAATTATAACTGGACCCCATTAAGCAAAGGATATACTGATAAAATACTTTATATTAATGTCGGTACACCTGAGATAAGAGAAAAGGATGTTCCTCCGGTAATGAAAGAAAAATTTATTGGTGGAAAAGGTTACGGTTTGCGTCTTTTATGGGATGCCACAAAACCTGAAACCCAATGGAATGATCCTGAAAATGAAATTATTATCTCATCGGGTCCGATCGGTGGAATAACGCAATACTCAGGTACCGGTAAATCGCTTGTCGTAAGTATTTCGCCACAAACAAACTCGGTGATGGACAGTAACGTGGGAGGTTTTTTCGGGCCATTCCTCAAATTTTCAGGATTTGATGCAATAGAGATCCAGGGAAAATCGGAAACTGAAGTAATAATTTTTATTGATGGTATAAATCATAATGTAAGCATTTTTGAAGCTCCTGTCGGAATTACAGACAGCCATATGCTTGCAGAACTGCTTACTGAGACCTTCGCTGACAATGAAAATGAAAAAAAGAATATAGGGGTTGTCTCAACCGGATCAGCCGCTGACCATTCATTGATAGGAATGCTTAACTTTAGTTTCTATGATTCAAAACGGAAAAAAGTCCGCTTTAAACAAGCAGGAAGAGGTGGCATTGGTACGGTGTTCCGCAATAAAAAAATTAAGGCTCTTGTCTGTAAGATTCCCGGTGTAAAAGGTAATCTTAATAATGTTGTTGATATTGAGGCGATTACAGAAAGAGGCCGGCGATTCAACAGGGAGATTAAAGAACTTGATGACAAACAGTGTCAGATGAGGCAGGTGGGTACAGCCCATCTGATGGAGATAATGAATGACCATGACTTGCTACCTGTTATGAATTATAAATATGGCAGCCACCCCGATGCTTATAAAATCGACTCATCGGTATGGAAGCGTAACTTTACACAGAATATCCCAGATGGATGCTGGATAGGCTGCAACATGTCGTGCAGCAAGGCTATAGACGATTTTGAACTTAAAACCGGGCCATATAAGGGACAGAAAGTTATTGTTGATGGACCCGAGTACGAAAATGCTGCAGGGTTGGGATCAAACTGCGGAATTTTTGACCCTGAATACATTATTGAAACAAATTTTTATTGTGACACTTATGGAATATGTACTATAACCTGGAGTACTCTTACCGCTTTTATAATGGAATGTTACGAGAATGGCATTCTTAATAAAGAGAGAACAGGAGGGCTTGAATTAAAATTCGGTAATTCAAAAGATGCTCTTGAATTACTTCATCAGCTTTCACGTGGTGAAGGATTTGGCAGGATAGCAGGAACAGGTGTACGCAAAATGAAAGAGCTTTTTATTAAGAATTGCTGGGGCGATGCTTCTTTCCTTAATGACATTGGGATGGAGAACAAAGGACTTGAATACTCCCAATATATGCCAAAAGAATCGCTTGCCCAGCAGGGAGGATTTGCTCTTACAAATAAAGGTCCGCAGCACGATGAAGCCTGGCTGATATTTATGGATATGGTAAACAATCAGATCCCCACATTCGAAAATAAAGCTGAAGCTCTCCATTATTTTCCTATGTTCAGGACCTGGTTCGGACTTGTAGGATTATGTAAGCTGCCCTGGAACGACGTTGAACCTGAATCGAATGCAACATCCGATGAACCCGCAAAAGTTCCCGAGCATGTTGATAATTATATTACTATATATAAGGCAGTTACAGGCCTTGAGTTCAACAAGAAAAGATTAGTGGAAGATTCTGAAAGAGTTTATAACTTTCAAAGAGTATTTAACATCCGTCGTGGCTTTGGCACCCGTATTTATGATAAGCAGCCCTATCGCGCTGCCGGCCCGGTTACTAAAGAGGAATATGAATCACGTTCAGAACGGTACGATAAACAGCTTAAAGAAAAGGTTGGGATCGATACATCCGGGAAAACAACCGTAGAAAAGATGAAACTCCTTCGCAAATACAGGGAAGATCAGTACGAAAGCCTGGTAGATGCAGTCTATAAACGCCGTGGTTGGAATAATAATGGTGTTCCGAAGATAGAATTTTTGAAAAAGATCGGAATGGACCTTCCGGAGGTTATAGAAGTCGTCAAAAACTATCAATAAAAATTAAAAACCGGTTCTTTTTGGCATTTGATTAATTCCGACTTGTAAAATATTTACATTTGTTGTTGAGATTTGCAATTACTGAATCTCTACAGTAATCAGATAATGAAAAGTTTAATTCTTCTATCGACTATTATTGTCTTGTCGTTTTCAGGATGTAAATTCCAGGCTGCTAAACAAAAAGAGATAATCATCTTTCATGCAGGAAGCTTATCTGTCCCGTTTAAGCAACTTGCAAATGAGTATCAGAAGAAGAATTCCGGAATAAAAATTCTTCTTGAACCTGCCGGCAGCATAGTTTGTGCACGTAAGATCACAGAACTTAAAAAACCCTGCGATATAATTGCATCAGCTGATTATTTTATTATTAATGAGCTTCTTATACCCGATTATGCAACATGGAGCATTCGCTTTGCAACAAATGAGATTGTAATTGCGTTTAATGAAAAATCAAAATATTCATCTGAGATTAATGATTCCAACTGGATGGATATCCTTTCGAGGGAAGATGTGATTTACTCGAGATCTGATCCTGATTCTGATCCCTGTGGTTACAGGAGCGTTCTGACATTTATGCTTGCTGAAAATTACTATAACAGGCCGGGTCTTGCTGATAAAATGATCTCTAAGAACAGGGAGTTNATTCGGCCAAAAGAAGTTGACCTTGTGGCACTTATTGAGGTTAACGCTGCTGATTATATGTTTCAGTATAAGTCGGTTGCAATTCAGCATAATCTGAAGTATCTCGAATTACCTGACGAGATCAACCTTTCTGATCCTAAGAAAAATGATATTTACCGTACAGTTTCGCTTGATGTGGCTGGTAGTTCACCTGGCAATAAAATGAAAGTGACTGGAGAATTCATTAATTATAGTGCAACGGTGTTGACTGATGCTCCACATAAAGATGAAGCAATTGATTTTCTTGAATTTTTATTAAGTCCGGAAGGTATTGAAATCTTCAGAAAAAGCGGACAGGATCCGATAATTCCCTTCAGCACAGAACAACCGGAATTGATTCCGGGTAAACTTTTAAAATATCTTAAAAATATTTAATCTGAAGAAGTTTTAAAATGACGAGATACAATCCTTTTAACCTGATCCTTCTTATCCTGTCATCACTGGTTCTGCTTTTCATTCTGGCGCCGCTTGCAGGAATGTTTATTAAGACCGGGGCTTCTGAATTTTTTGAAACAGCGTCCGACACAGAGGTGCAGCGGAGCATCTGGCTTACACTTTGGGTTTCATTTGCAGCAACTTTTATTTTTGCTGCCGGGGCAATTCCTTTAGCCTGGCTGATGGCCCGAAAAAATTTCCCGTTGAAAAATGTTGTACAGGGAATCATCGACCTTCCTGTTGTTCTTCCTCATACAGCTGCCGGTATCGCAATTCTTGGTTTCATTTCAAGAGATGGCGCTTTAGGCAAAGTTGCAGATTCAATTGGACTGACTCTTGTGAACAATCCGGCTGGGATAGCCCTTGCTATGGCGTTTGTCAGCGTCCCATTTTTAATAAATTCGGCTCGTGATGGTTTTACTGCAGTTCCTGAACGTCTTGAAAAAGCTGCTTTAAGCCTGGGTGCAAGTAGGACAAGGGTCTTCTTTTCCATTTCGCTTCCACTTGCATGGCGAAGTATAATGACAGGTTTTATTATGATGTTTGCCCGTGGAATGAGCGAATTCGGAGCAGTGGTTATTGTGGCGTATCATCCGATGATCGCACCTGTGCTGATTTATGAGAGGTTCAGCTCATACGGACTNAATTATGCACGTCCGGCTTCTGTGCTTTTCATNCTTGTTGCACTTGCAATCTTTATTGTTCTGCGGCTCATATCATTTAAAAAGAAAGAAATTCATCTCTCTCCCGATGCTGAAGCTTGACAATGTAAGTAAAAGACTGGGGCAGTTTGCCCTTTTAGATATCAGCATGGAAATATCTGAGGGTGAATATTATGTGCTTCTTGGACGTTCAGGTTCTGGGAAAACCCAGCTGCTCGAAGTTATAGCAGGGCTAAATGAACCTGATAGCGGTAAGATATGGCTCAATGGTGAAGATATTACGAGAAAAAAAATCCAGAAAAGAAAAATAGGACTTGTCTTTCAGGATTTTGCAATATTCCCGAACATGACTGTTTTTGGAAATATCGCTTACCCGTTGCATTCATCAGGGATTGACCGCAAAATGATTGCTGAAAANGTCAGGAATATTTCTGATGAAATGAATATAAGTCATATTATAAATCGTAATACCCATAATCTATCCTGCGGGGAGTTACAACGGGTTGCCATTGCGCGTACCCTNGTAACTTCACCTGAGCTGCTTCTTCTCGATGAACCAATGGCATCTATTGACGCCNGTCTCAAAGACGANATAAAAAAGGTATTGCGTCAGCTGAATAANAAAGGATTGACNATCATTCATGTGACTCACGATTACAGGGAAGCAGTGAGCCTTGCAAGCAGGGTGGGAGTTATACATAACGGACGAATAATCCAGGAGGGAATACCTGATGAGGTTTTCAGGAAACCGGTCAACAGGTTTGTTGCCCGTTATGCAGGTATCAGGAACTTCTTCAGGGTAAAATTCATTCGGAAAAATGGTTCCTGTAAAGCTTCCTGTAATGATAATCTTGTATTTAGCATACCTGACGATAACTATCCATCCGAAGGCATTGTGATCCTGAGAAGTGATGATATACAAATATTCAGCGGAGAATCATTTACTCAGCGGGAAAACACTTTCAAAGGCAGAATAAGGGATATAATTCCTTCAGAATACGGTATGGAAATAACAGTAGATGCCGGGGAATTGTTTTTTATTGATATTACAAATGACAATTTCAGGCAGCAGCAATTTATGGAGCAATCAGAGGTATGGATAAATTTTTCACCCGAAGCGATTATTTCACTTCAGGGAACAAATTGATAATAAAATGGAAATGATACAACTTGATAAAGCATTTGAAATAGTAATGAATTCTGCATTTATTACAGGCAATGAAACAGTTGCATTTATTGATTCATTGTCCAGAGTTCTTGCGGAAGATATTGTCAGCGATGTTGATATGCCCCCATTCAACAAGGCAACTGTTGATGGTTTTGCATGCAGAAAAGAGGATATTAAACATGAACTTGAACTGATCGAAACTATTCCTGCAGGGAAAATTCCTGCAAAAAGGATATCTGTTAACAAATGTTCAAAAATTATGACCGGAGCACCCGTGCCAGCCGGAGCTGATTATGTTTTTATGGTTGAAGATTCCAGAGTGCTCAAATCGGGAAAAATAAAATGCACGGGCACTATTACAAAAGATAATATCTCATTTAAAGGAGAAGATGTCAGAAAAGGAAAGATTGTACTAAGCCCGGGGAAACAGATCAGACCACAGGATGTAGCCATTATCGCCTCTTCAGGTCACACCTCGGTAGTTGTCAAAAAGTTACCGGTTGTTGGGGTAATAAGTTCCGGTAATGAGCTGGTGGAGCCCGATGTAAAACCGGAAGCATCGCAGATTCGAAATACAAATGCTTATCAGTTACTTGCTCAGATACACCGGGCCGGGGGAGAAGGGAAATATTATGGTATTGCTCCCGATGATGAAAAGGCAACTCTCAGGATTGTTACCAAAGCTATTTCTCAATGCGACCTGGTTCTTATCACAGGCGGAGTATCAATGGGTGATTTTGATTTTGTACCATCAGTACTTGAAAAGGCAGGAGTCACTATCCTCTTTTCCAGGATTGCTGTNCAGCCTGGAAAACCAACAATCTTTGGCACTCACCCGAAAGCTCTGGTATTTGGTTTACCAGGTAATCCTGTTTCATCATTTATGCAGTTTGAAATACTTGTCAGGCCTCTGATTTCCAAAATGATGGGATCACAATGGCAGCCTATAGATGTCATCTTCCCTATGAAAGAGCGTTATTCAAGGAGATCATCCGAAAAAATGGCACTTTTACCAGTGGTAATAACCGATGAAGAATCGATTGAACCTGTTGAATATCATGGATCGGCACATATCACAGCCCTGTCCGATGCAGATGGAATAATAGCCATACCCGTCGGGAAACAGACAATAGATAAAGGAGAACTGGTTAATGTACGACAGATTTAACAGAGAGATTAATTATCTGCGTATCTCGGTCACCGACAGGTGTAATCTGAGATGCAGCTATTGTATGCCCGAAGAGGGGATACGCTTGCTCCATCACGACCAGATCCTTTCTTTTGATGAAATCACAGGATTTACCAGTTCAGCCGCAGCTCATGGAATAACTAAAGTGAGAATTACTGGAGGAGAGCCATTGGTAAGAAAAGGAATTACTGTTCTGGTCGGGATGTTAGCTGAAATTAAGGAGATAAATGATCTTTCAATGACTACCAACGGAGTGTTGCTTAAACAGTTTGCATATGAGCTTAAATCGGCAGGCCTTCATAGGGTCAACATTAGTCTCGATACGGTTAACCCCGACAGATTTAAATTTATTACCAGGTCAGGTAACCTGAATGATGTTCTGGAAGGTATTGAGGCTGCAAAAGATGCAGGGCTCGTTCCGTTAAAGATAAATTGTGTCATTAAAGAATCAAAAAATGAAACTGATGCTTTAGGGGTGACCCGTTTTTGTAAAGATAATGATCTTGAAATCAGGTATATACACCAGATGGATCTTGTAAAAGGACATTTCTCAACAGTAATTGGAGGCAACGGAGGCAACTGCTCATTATGCAACAGGTTGAGACTTACAGCAAATGGGAAATTAAAACCGTGTCTCTTCAACGATCTTGAACTGGACGTAAGGGAACTGGGTTACGAAAAAGCTATTCAGATGGCAGTCGGAATGAAACCTGAATGCGGATCTTCAAATAATACTGGTATGTTTTATAATATTGGAGGATAGATCATTATGAATAAACTAACACACACAGATAATAAAGGTAAGGCTGTTATGGTAGATGTTGGTGATAAGGTTGAACAACTGCGGATTGCTAAAGCCTCCGGACACATCTCCCTTTCACCCGAAACAATCAGTCTGATTAATGAAAACCTTATTAAAAAAGGAGATGTGCTTTCTGTCGCCCGGCTTGCGGGAATTAGTGCAGCAAAGCAGACCGCTTTTCTCATCCCTTTATGCCACAATATTGTTCTTGAGAATGTAAAGGTGGATGCTTCCATCGACAACTCAGGGGTTAAGATCGAAAGCGAAGTGAGATGTACCGGAAAAACAGGAGTGGAGATGGAAGCGCTTACTGCGGTTTCTGTAGCACTGATTACTGTTTATGATATGTGTAAAGCTGTTGATAAACAGATGGTTATTGATGATATCAGACTTATTGAAAAGATAAAAAAATGACACTGCCCGAAAAATTCGAAGTCCTGATAATTACTCTCAGCGACAGGGCTCACAGGGGTGAATATGAAGATCACAGCGGACCCAGGATTAAAGAGCTTTTAACAGAGTATTTTTCTTCCCTCGGATGGGATTATACCATTAATATCAACCTGATCCCTGATGATGCAATTATATTTAAAGAGTTGCTGATAAATGCTTCATACACCTCTGATATTATTTTTACCACCGGAGGAACCGGTATAGGTTCAAGAGATATTACAGTTGATACTCTCACACCCCTTCTTTCCAAAGAGATACCCGGGATCATGGAATTTATACGTGTTAAGTATGGTATGGAAAATCCAAATGCACTTTTAAGCAGGAGCGTTGCTGGAATTATCGGGAAATCACTTATTTATACCCTTCCAGGATCAGTCAGAGCTGTTGAAGAGTACATGACCGAAATCTTAAAAACAGTGAAGCATGCATTTTTTATGATGTATGGAATTGACACTCATACAAAACATTAATTTGACATGCGGTTCAGTGTGTTTGTTACAGCAGTTCCGATAACCCTGTCATAACGATCGCGGGGATTCCTGTAGTAAATCAGAATCAGGTAATCATTTTCTGTTTCATAATGGCTCCCTTCAAATTTTGTCGGAATAGTGCCTGAATCAACATCTTTCTGAAAAACATATTCATAGTTGTACCAGCCCTGTTTCAGAAAAAGTGTGCATTCATATTCTGCTTTTTCGTAATTGTAAATCATCAGATTCTCCTTGTTCAGGGTCCAGTTGGCAAGGGCGCCTGAAACGTACATCTTTCCGCCATCAACAATATATTTTGATGGCAGGGTGAAATATACATAAACATAATCTGCATCTGTCTCATGATTCTGGCCCTCCTGTACTGCAATATAGTATTTCCCGTTGAAATCCTGCCAGTAGAAATAGGGCTTAAACTCCCTGTTTTCGGAAGGGAAGAGATAAACATTGTAATTTGATATTGCGTAATCAATTTTCCTTACAAATTCCGACTGGTACCGTATGCTCTTAATGTCAAAATAACGGTATTCATTGCCTCCTGCAAAAATATTTTTGTCAGATAATGAATTGTATTTCAGTTCATTATTTCCATAAAAATCGGGTTTTAGGTTTTTCCTGGAGTTATTCCAACGGCCATTCTGAAGAATAAATGCATATATGTTCCGGTAGGGGTCATTTATGGAGATGCCGGAGTAATTTATGTTAAAATCGATTTGCTGGCTTAAATTATTTTCGGCTGTCATACGTGGCCGATGTGCATCAGGTGTGATCCTGACTGCATCTTCGGTAATGATAAAACGTTGAGTGAAAATCGGTTTTTCGGGTTTATCCGCCGGGTAAACAAAAAGAACATAGTTTCCTGATATCTTAAGGGTTATCCTGTCATTTGGGAAGGTGAGTTTATAGTGAATATAATTTACTGTAGTATTGAATGAAGACTTTAACTCTTCAATCTGGTTTTCCGGGAAACCTTCAGTATAATCGTTTGGAAATATATCCGATTTCTCCCAATCTTTTGTGCAATGTATAAATGTGTAATAATATGTTTCAGGCTGATCTCCAAGAAGGTCGAAGTGAAGGACAAGTTTTTCATCACTATTCATTTTAATAATCGGATAGGAAAGATTCCAGCCCTCCTTATAAAGCTGAACGGTTTTTATTTTCTCATTAAAAACGTGGTTTGAAAACATTAATGAGTCTGCCGGAGATGAATGGAGCCCTGTAAAAATGAATGCCTGAAAGAAAAATGAGATAATAATTCGTTGCATAAAAATCAGTCTGTTTTCAAATAAACAAAAATTATGCCGAACGTAAACATTATATTAAGCATATTTCTGTTGTAATATGGAAGGTATTTATATTTTTACAAATTCTTGTTAATTTATTAACAGTAACCATTGATTCAGAATAAATTGAATTATACGTAATACAAATGTCCTCAACAGTTAAATTAAAAAAAGGCTTTGATCTCAGGATAAAGGGAATTGCCGAAAAGAAGTTTGCCGTAGAAATACAATCAGTTCGTTATGCGGTCAAACCTGTCGACTTTCCCTGCTTGATACCCAAACTGGCAGTTAAGTCCGGTGATAAGGTTAAAGCAGGCGCACCTTTGTTTATTGATAAGCTGCGCCCCGAAATAAGATTCACTTCTCCTGTATCAGGTACAGTAACCTCTGTTGAAAGGGGCGATCGCCGTAAATTACTTGAAGTTGTAGTAGAAAAGGACGGCAATGAGTTTGTTGATTTCGGAAAAGCTGATCCTTCAAAACTCACCAGGGAACAAATAAAGGAGCATCTGCTGGCATCAGGACTATGGCCTGCCGTACGGCAACGTCCCTATCATATTATCGCCCGCCCGCAGGATGTGCCCAAAGCGATCTTTATTTCAGGATTTAACACTGCACCTCTGGCACCGGATTATAATTTCATAATGGACAACTCCTCTTCCTCTTCTTTTCAGGCCGGAATATCAGCCCTTACAAAACTGACAGATGGCAAAGTAAATCTTATTCTTAATGGGAAAGGGGAAGCTTCAGTATCATTGAAAAGCAGCACCGGAGTTGAGATATCTTATTTCTCAGGCCCGCATCCTGCCGGAAATGTAGGAGTTCATATTCATCATCTTAATCCAATAAATAAGGGTGAAATAGTCTGGATCATTAATCTTCAGGATGTTTTAGCCATAGGCAGACTTTTTGAGGAAGGAATCTATAAGCATGAAAGGGTTGTAGCATTGACCGGTTCGGAAGTGCTTCATCCTCAATACTATAAAATAATTTCAGGGGCCTCAGTAACAGGGATGGTAAAAGATAATGTAAAAGAGGGCCTACTGAGATTTATAAGTGGTAATGTCCTTACCGGGACAAAAATAGAGGCAAACGGATTTCTTGGTTATTATGATTCGCAGGTTACTGTTATACCTGAAGGAGACTATTATGAGTTTTTCGGTTGGGCTATGCCCGGTTTGAATAAATTTAGTTTTTCGAAAACATTTGCATCAAGTCTTATCCCAAAGAAGAGCTACAACCTTGATACAAACATGCATGGCGAAGAACGTGCTTTTGTGATGACCGGGAAATATGAACAGGTGGTTCCTATGGATATTTATCCAATGCAGCTGCTTAAAGCTATCCTTGCACAGGATGTCGACCTTATGGAGATCTGGGGATTTATGAGATTGC
>JGI24132J36420_10001341_pt1 | contig 11218 bp, 8 predicted proteins | sample BarGraNGADG00212_3_FD_36420 | JGI IMG/M metagenome (IMG submission 36420) | reverse complement strand
GATGATATTGGGAACAATTACAGTTTGCATGAGACAGTTAGCGGAACTTATATTGCAGATCCGGCATTCCAGGGAGTTGTCGGCAGGTCATACACATTACGTATTGCAACAAACGAATCTCATCAGAATCTAAGCTACCAATCATCCCCTGTGTTAATGAAGCCTGTGCCTCCGATCGACAGCATTTATTATGATAAAATTGTCCTTTCAAGGATGTCTGATGGCTGGCCATCAGGTGAGGGTTGTCAGATCTATTTAAACACTCACGATCCTGAAAACATTTGTAGGTTCTACCGCTGGGAATATGTTGAGACCTGGAAATTCCAAATCCCATATTCGGTTCCAAACAATCAATGTTGGGTATCCAGTAATTCTGACAAAATAAATATTAAAAGTACGTCCACATTCTCTTCGGACAGAATTGAAAGGCATCCGATAAATTATATTACAAACACTACAGACCGGTTGAAAATAAGATACAGCATCCTTGTTAATCAATATTCCCTGAATGAAAATGAATATATTTATTGGGAAAAACTGCAGAACATAGTTGAACAGGTAGGGAGCTTGTATGATATAACTCCCGCTTCAATTCCAAGTAATATACTGTGTATAGAGAAACCAAATGAAAATGTTTTGGGTTATTTCAGTGTCTCAGCGGTCAAATCCAAAAGGATTTTCATAAATGATAATTTTAATGGAATAGCTAATCCCTATTCTTCCTGCGAAGATTTTATAGTTACCGGTTCCAAGCCTATTCCAAATCTCGGGGTGTCTGTCTGGGTACTTATTAGTCACTCGGTGCCACCCCCTCCTTACAGAGTAGTTACCTATTCCAAGGGTTGCTACGACTGCACAGTCAGGGGAACCAAAATTGAACCTGAATTCTGGATTGATGCCAGATAATAAATTATTGATTTAAGATTTTAGTAATCAGTAACTTAATACAAAACAGCTATCCGATGCTCCGATTTAATATCTTGATAATACTCTTTTTTACCTTTTTTACCGGGGCCGGACTTTCAGGTATTGTACCAGTCTTTCCCAGCCCTCTCACGGCTAAAGTTTGTAAGCAGGATACTCTTAAAGATAATCAGGTTCTTTATAATGGGAAAATATGGAGGGACCTTTATTATCTGGTGAAGGAAGATCAATTTCTTTTCTCCAAAGAGTTATTACCGGGATCCCTGACTTTCATTAATATTAAAGATCTTCTTATGGTTAGTTTACTTAACAAATTTGTAAATTAGAGACTTTGAATTTTAAAGCATGCTTATCATATTAGTTTTCATTTCAGGTACCTGCTGACAGTACTTTACCGGAGGTGAAATCTGGAATTAAATATATACTCTGAAATATTCAATATTGCTATAAAATGTTCAGTTATTCTATTATTTTTGCAACATATTATATCATATCGTGTGTTAATAGTTATAAATTGAAAAACAGTAAGCCGGATTTTAACAGGATTGCTATTAAGGTTGGCAGTAATGTTATTACACAATCAGATGGTTCGCTCAATGACGGGAGAATATTGCGTCTGGTTGAGGATATCGCAATTTTATACAAGCAGGGTATCGAGGTTGTTTTAATCTCTTCAGGAGCTGTTGCTGCAGGCCGTAGCGAGGTAACTCCCTTAAAGAAGACAAACATAGTAGCCGCAAAGCAGATCTGGGCTGCAATNGGTCAGGTTAAACTTATGTCATCATATCAGTTTCTATTCGGCAAATATGGGATTCAGGCAGGCCAGCTTCTGGCTACAAAAGAAAGTTTCAGGGACAGGAGACATTACCTGAACATGAAGAACTGTATCTCAGCAATGCTTGAGAATCGTGTATTACCCATTGTAAATGAGAATGATACTATCTCGATTAATGAACTGATGTTCACTGATAATGATGAATTGTCAGGACTTATTTCATCAATGATGGACTGTAAATCGCTTATAATTCTTACTAATGTTGATGGTGTTTATAATGGAATTCCGGGGAAGAAGGGGACTGAACTAATTACCAGGATAGATAAAGAGTCTGAAGACCTCGATAAATACATCTCCAGCGTGAAATCGGGATTCGGGAGAGGCGGAATGATCACTAAATGTACAATTGCCCGTAAAATTGCTTCTCAGGGTGTTGATGTGTTTATTGCAAATGGAACACGAGACTCCATAATAACCGATATTGTCAGGAGAAAAAATGTACCCTATACTCAATTTATTGCAAGTAGTAAAAGAGAAACAGGGGTGAAAAAATGGCTATCNCATTCGGATACTTTTGCAAAAGGTGCGGTAGTCATTAATACAGGTGCAAAGGAAGCTCTGCTTGATGAAAAGGCAACCAGNCTGCTTATGATCGGGATCACCAGAATTGATGGATTTTTCAGAAACGGTGATATTGTCAGGATTGTTGATGAAGACGGAAACAATATTGGATTAGGTAAATCGCAGTATGACTCAAAAAAAGCTGAGCAGAATATCGGAGAAAAACTCAGCAAACCATTTATTCATTATGATTATATGGTTATAAATGAAAGAAATAAGTCCATTTACCAGGAATAAAGATTAGGTTTCAATTTGTAAATTATCAAATGGATTGTACACCTCTTTTCAGGAACGCAAAAAAAGCCAGCCGGNCATTAACTGTTCTGGACAGGGATATTATTGATAAGATACTTTTATCAGTTGCAGATACGGCTGTTGATAATACAAAATACATTTTAGAAGAGAATCAAAAGGACCTGGCTATGATGAAGGAATCGGACCCGGGTTATGACCGCTTGGTTTTAACGGCCGAACGAATTGAGAGTATTGCATCAGATATAAGGAATGTAGTTAAGCTGCCAAGTCCACAGGGCAATATTCTTATGAGAAATACAAGACAAAACGGATTAGTAATTTCGAAGATATCAGTTCCTTTTGGGGTAGTCGGAATTATTTATGAAGCGAGGCCAAATGTTACTTTTGATGTATTTTCTCTTTGTCTGAAATCGGGTAATGCATGTATTCTTAAAGGGGGAAGTGATGCAATCAATTCAAATACAGCTATCGTAAAGCTAATCAGGGAAATACTTCAGAAAAATGAAGTTGACCAGGATATCCTGACACTTCTGCCTGCAGGGAGGGAGGAAACTACTCAGTTATTAAATGCAAGGGCATTTGTAGATCTCATTATTCCACGAGGGAGTAGAGAACTTATTGATTATGTACGTGATAATGCCTCAATTCCGGTTATAGAGACAGGAGCTGGTATTTGTCATACCTATTTTGATGAATCCGGAGATAAGGTTAAGGGCCGGCAAATAATTTATAATGCAAAGACACGCAGGGTAAGTGTTTGTAATGCCCTGGACTGTCTGATTATACATGAAAAGCGCTTAGATGATCTTGGTTATCTTGTTGGTCTCTGCGCTGATTCCAGCGTCGTTATTTATGCTGATGAAAGAGCTTATCTGGCATTAACTGGCAAATACCCGTTTGAGTTTCTTCAAAGAGCCAATAGTGAGTCATTTGGCACTGAATTTCTTTCATATAAAATGGCTATAAAAACTGTTAGTTCATTCGATGAGGCAGTAGACCATATTTCTGAGTTCGGATCAAAACACAGTGAAGCAATTATTTCTGAGAACAAAAATATTGTTCAATTGTTCTATAACGTAGTAGATGCTTCATCAATTTATGCAAATGCCTCAACAGCATTTACTGATGGATCGGAATTCGGACTTGGAGCTGAAATAGGCATTTCTACACAAAAACTACATGCACGGGGTCCGATGGCGCTGGAGGCATTGACAACCTATAAATGGATTATTGAGGGCAACGGGCAAATAAGATTATAAACTATTAATAAATAGCGCTCTATGATATTTGATATTGAAATGATAGAATCTTTCTATAAAAAACTGGATTCAAGAATATTGGAAATCAGAAAGAGACTGAATCACCCATTAACATTAAGCGAAAAAATCCTTTTCAGCCATATTTATCCGGAAAATAAAACAAAACCATATAGCAGAGGCGTTGATTACGTAGATTTTATGCCCGACAGGGTTGCAATGCAGGATGCTACGGCACAGATGGCAATATTGCAATTTATGATGGCAGGAAAAGAGACTACATTTGTTCCTGCTTCGGTTCATTGTGACCATCTCACTCTTGCACAATCCGGAGCAGTTGCAGACCTGAAATCAGCAGGAATAACAAATAAAGAGGTTTATGAATTTCTTAGCTCTGTATGTAACAAATATGGAATAGGATTCTGGAAACCAGGGGCAGGTATAATCCATCAGATAGTTCTTGAGAATTATGCTTTTCCCGGAGGGATGATGATCGGAACGGACTCACATACGCCTAATGCAGGAGGACTGGGAATGATAGCCATCGGTGTTGGTGGCGCTGATGCAGTTGATGTATTGGCAGGAATGGGATGGGAATTAAAATTTCCAAAAATCATTGGAATAAAACTAACAGGTAAACTGAGTGGCTGGTCTTCCGCAAAAGATATTATTTTGAAAATATCCGGTTTGCTGACTGTAAAAGGAGGTACCGGTAATATTATTGAGTATTTCGGTGAAGGTGCTGAATCACTTTCATGTACCGGGAAAGCTACAATTTGTAACATGGGAGCAGAGACCGGAGCTACATGTTCAATCTTCGGCTTCGATAAAGCAATGACAGAGTATCTTATTGCAACAGGTAGAAAAGATGTAGCTGATCTGGCTCTTAAGAATATTGATCACCTTACTGCTGATAAAGATGTATATGCTGATCCTGAAAGATACTATGATAAGTATCTCGAGATTAACCTTTCTGAACTTGAACCTTACATTAATGGCCCCTTTACACCCGATCTGGCAACTCCTATTTCACGTATGAAAGAGGAGGCTGTAAAAAATAACTGGCCTGTAGATGTGGAAGTCGGACTTATAGGCTCATGCACAAACTCTTCGTATGAAGATATTTCAAGGGCAGCATCGGTTGTAAAAAATGCCTTATCTCAAAAACTGGTTGCCAGAACTGAATTCACGATTACGCCAGGTTCCGAACAAATCAGGTCAATTGCAGAAAGGGATGGTTTCCTTGATCTGTTCAGAAAAATCGGTGGTGAAGTATTTGCAAATGCATGTGGTCCATGTATCGGACAATGGGCGCGTAAAGATGCTGATAATAAAAAAGTTAATACAATTATCCATTCCTTTAACAGGAACTTTTCAAAACGCACAGATGGAAACCCAAATACCCACACATTTGTCGCTTCCCCAGTGATAGTTACAGCTATAGTACTTTCAGGTAAACTTACCTTCAATCCGATAACTGATACCCTTATAAATTCTGAGGGAAAAGAGGTGATATTAGCAGAACCGACTGGTTTGGAACTTCCACCGGAAGGGTTTGGCAATGTCGAATCAGGATATCAGAAACCAGTTCATGGAAAGAATGTGGAGAAGATAATAATTGCCACCGGTTCAGACAGGCTACAATTTCTTACTCCTTTCAAAGCGTGGGATGGACACGACTTTTTAAGTCTCCCATTGCTGATAAAAGCAAAGGGAAAGTGCACTACCGACCATATATCAATGGCAGGCTTCTGGTTAAAATACCGGGGACATCTCGAAAATATCTCCGGGAATTACATGATTGGCGCTGTGAATTATTTTAATGATCAGACAAATAGCATCTTAAATCAATTAACCGGGTCGTACGACACAGTGCCACATATCGCCAGAGCATACCGTGATTCAGGATCAGGATCTGCAGTAGTAGGTGAAGAAAATTTTGGCGAAGGATCTTCACGCGAACATGCAGCAATGGAACCCAGATTCCTCGGTGTAAAAGTTGTACTGGTTAAATCATTCGCAAGAATTCACGAGACTAATCTTAAAAAGCAGGGTGTATTACCATTAACCTTCCTGAACAAGGATGACTATAACAAGATTAAAGAGGATGACAAAATCGATATAACCGGTCTGGCCAATTTTGCACCGGAGAGTCAGNTGACTGTCACACTGACTCATTCCGATGGGACAAAAGAGAAATTCCAGTCTATCCACTCTTATAATGAATCACAGATTGAATGGTTTAAAGCGGGAAGCGCTTTAAATATTATTAGAAAATCAAAAAATAAAAATGTCTGAAAAAATCAAATTAATTGACGGGAAATTAATCGTACCTGAGAATCCGGTTATCCCTTTTATTGAAGGGGACGGAACCGGCCCCGATATCTGGAAAGCATCAGTCCGCGTATTTGATGCAGCTGTCAGGAAATCTTATAATGGGAAGAGNAAAATAATCTGGAAAGAGGTTCTCGCGGGTGAAAAAGCTTTTAAACAAACCGGAAACTGGATGCCGGAAGAGACATTGGCAAGTTTCAGGGAATACCTTGTTGGAATTAAAGGTCCGCTTACCACACCTNTAGGAGAAGGCATGCGATCATTAAATGTAGCCTTGCGCCAGATTCTCGACCTCTATACCTGCTACAGACCAGTCAGGTATTTTACCGGAGTGCCCAGCCCGGTTAAAAATCCTGAAAAAGTAAATATGCATATATTCAGGGAAAATACTGAGGATATCTATTCGGGTATTGAGTTTATGAATGGAAAACCGGAAACAGAAAAGATAAAAAAATTTCTTATCGACGAAATGGGTGTTAAATCTATCAGATTCCCAAAAACGTCATCAATCGGAATAAAACCTGTATCGGTAGAAGGAACAGAACGTCTTGTAAGACAGGCAATAAAATATGCAATAAACAAGAAATTGCCTTCAGTGACTATTGTTCATAAGGGGAACATCATGAAGTTTACTGAGGGGTCTTTCATGAAGTGGGGATATGCTTTGGCCGAAAGAGAATTCGGGAAAGATGTTTTTACATGGTCACAGCATAAACAAATATCAGAAAAGCAAGGTTTGAAGGTTGCAGATGAGCTGCTGAAAAATGCTGAATCTGAAGGAAAGGTTATAATCAAAGATGTCATTGCAGATGCATTTCTGCAACAGATACTGACCCGGCCAGAGGAATATTCAGTAATTGCTACATTGAATCTGAACGGTGACTATATCTCTGATGCTCTGGCAGCTATTGTTGGCGGAATAGGGATCGCCCCAGGTGCAAATATCAATTTTGAGAGCGGTCATGCAATATTTGAAGCAACACACGGGACTGCACCGAAATATGCAGATCAGGATAAAGTCAATCCTGGTTCTGTGATTCTTTCAGGAGCCCTGATGTTTGATTATATGGGATGGACCAAAGTTGCTGAAAGTATTTATTCAGGATTGGAGCGTACTATACAAAGTAAGAAGGTCACTTACGATTTTCACAGGTTGATGGAAAATGCAACCCTATTGAAAACCTCCGAATTCGCAGATGCAATAATCTCTAATATAATATCTTAAACATTATAAAATCTTGTTTTTTATGGAAGACAATACTTATTTTGCAAAACTGGAGGAGTCTGTAAGAGCTTCATGTCAGATTGATACTGCCCTCTTTGAAGAATATGAGGTGAAGCGTGGTTTAAGAAACAAAGATGGAACAGGCGTTTTAGTGGGGTTGACAAATATTGGCGATGTTGTAGGATATAAAAAGGAAGATGGAAAGGTGGTTGCTATTCCGGGAAAATTATTGTACAGGGGGATAGATATAGAAGATATAACTAAGGGATTCCAGAAAGAGAATCGTCATGGTTTTGATGAAACTGTATTCCTGTTATTAACCGGACATTTGCCAGGTAAGAAAGAACTTGCTGATTTTTCTGAATATATGGGATCATTAAGAGCCCTTCCTGACGATTTCGTTAAAGATATGATATTATCTATGAAAGGTAAAGATGTCCTTAATATTCTTGCAAGGTCGGTACTTGGACTATACACTCTTGATGAAAACCCGGATAGCATCTCTCTTGATAACATGATTAAACAATCCTTAAATATTATTGCAAAATTTCCGACTATTGTTGCATATTCATATCAGGCGCTCAGGCACCTTTTCAAGGGAAAGACTCTGTCAATCCGTCATCCACAGGCTAACCTGAGCCCGGCTGAAAATTTTCTCTATTTAATTAAAGGTGATTGTAAAGGTTTTACCAAGCTTGAAGCAGATCTGCTCGATCTCATGCTTGTTCTTCACGCGGAACATGGAGGTGGTAATAATTCCACTTTTACTATGAGGGTGACCAGTTCCTCTGAAACCGATATTTATTCTTCTGTAACTTCTGCAATCGGTTCATTAAAAGGACCATTACATGGGGGAGCAAATGTGAGAGTGCTGGAAATGATGGAAGATATGAAAATTCATATAAAAGACTGGACTGATGAGGAAGAAGTAAAACANCATCTTCTAAGAATTCTTAATAAAAAGGCTAATGATTTATCAGGTAAGATATATGGAATAGGGCATGCCGTTTATACTATTTCAGATCCCAGAGCTGCAATTTTAAAGACAAAAGCACGAGAGCTTGCAATTGAAAAAGGTCGTCTTGATGAATTTGAACTTTATGCATTGGTTGAGAGACTCACTCCTGAAGTTTTCAGAGTGTTTAAAGGAGAAAAATCGACTAAAGTGGTATGTATTAATGTTGATTTTTATTCCGGTTTTGTTTATGCTTGTCTTGATATCTCAAAGGAGCTTTACACACCACTTTTTGCAATTGCAAGAGTTTCAGGATGGTGTACGCATCGTATTGAGGAACTGACCTTTTCGGCAAAAAGGATCATCAGGCCTGCATTTAAAAATGTCTATGGCAAACACGAATATATTCCATTAAATGCGAGAGGATAACAAAATGAATGAAACAATTCCCAGGTATGATGTACTTATTGTTGGAGGCGGTGTTGTCGGAACTGCTTTATTCTATACTTTAAGTAAATACACAGACATAAAAAGTATCGGACTAATTGAAAAATATTCCGACTTTGGCCTTGTAAACTCTGCGTCTTATAATAACAGCCAGACTCTTCATTTCGGCGACATAGAGACTAACTACTCTATTGATAAAGCCAGAAGTGTGAAGCAGATGGCAGATATGGTTATGAGGTATATTGAAAATGCAAAACAGGCCGATAACGATCTTAAGTTATTCAGNAAATATTCTAAAATGGTTCTAGCGGTAGGAGCGAGTCAGGTTCAGGAACTGAAAAAGAGATATCCNGCGTTCAGTGAGCTTTATCCAAAATTGAGAATGATAGATAGAGATGAGATCGGGAAAATAGAACCAAGGGTACTTGAGGGAAGAGATCCGGGACAGGAAATACTCGCCCTGGCTACAGAAGATGGCTATTCGGTTGATTATAAAAGACTTTGTCATTCATTTGTAGAGAACGCCCTGAGGAAAAATCCTGCTTTAGATATTCATCTTGATACGAAACTTATAAAGATCTCGAAAAATGAAGATCACTATACTGTTTTAACTGACAAGGGTGAGTTCAGGTCCTCAGTAGTTATGATTGCCGCCGGAGGTCATAGTCTGATGATTGCAAAGTCTCTCGGCTATGGAAAGAACTTAGCCATATTATCAATGGCAGGAAGCTTTTATACAGCTCCAAAAGTGCTTAATGGTAAAGTATATACAATACAGGTACCAAAACTCCCTTTCGCTGCTATTCATGGTGATCCTGAGGTGCATAGCGCACAAATAACCAGGTTCGGTCCGACAGCAAAACCAATATTCCAACTGGAAAGGCATAATATGTCAACATTCTCAGAGTACTGGAAAACCTTTGGACTGGGATTGAGTCCTATACTTAGCCTTCTTAAAATTATATCTGATAAGGTTCTCTTAAGCTACATTTTTATAAATTTTCTTTATGATTTACCATTTATAGGTAAGCGTCTTTTTATAAGAGAGGTAAGAAAAATAGTACCGTTGCTGAAATTAAAAGAACTACAATATGCCAAAGGGATTGGTGGTACACGGCCACAGATAGTAAATAATACCACCAGGAAACTTGAAATGGGTGAGGCAAAACTTTCAGGTGAAAAAATTATTTTTAATATAACTCCTTCACCGGGTGCTTCAACATGTTTGGGAAATGCCTACGCNGATACTTTTAAGATCATTGAGTTTCTGGATAATAAGTATAAATTCAATAAGGAGGCCTTTGAAAAGGACCTGATGTAACAAAGAAAGTTAAAATGATCAGGTCCCTGCATAAACCAACAGGGACAAACCTGCGAGGTAGGCAATGAACATCATAAAAATAAGGGTATTAACTGATTTTGAAGCTCCTTTGAATTCTTTCCATATAAACACACCCCACAATGCGGCAATAAGTGTAGCGCCCTGTCCTAATCCATAAGAAATAGCAAATCCGGCTTTTCCTGAAGCAATAATACTCATTGACATTCCTATGTTCCAGATTACTCCTCCCATAACTCCATTAAGGTGGGCCTCAAAACTGCCTTTAGCATAATCTTTAAAAGAGAGAGGATTCCCTTCAAACGGTCGTTTCATTATCAGGTAGTTGAATAGAAAATTGCTGAGAAGGACACCAATTGAAAAAAAGAATATTGCTGTGTAAGGAGTGAGCTTACCTGGTTCCGGCGAATCAAAACTCGTTACCATTGAACTTGCCACGAAACGGTAGAAAAGAGCCATTAGAATACCTGCTGAAATTGAAAGGGTAATTCCTTTTCCCGAAATTTTCTTTAACGACAGGCTATGCTTTTTATAGGCTACAGCATCTATGATTATCGCTACAACAATCAAAGAAACACCACCGAAAAGTAAGCTTGCATTACCTTGCGGTGAATAAACGTAATTGATAATGACTCCCAGAGCCAGAGCGATACCAATCCCAACCGGAAATGCGACTGCCATTCCGGCAATTGCCATAGCGGCTACCAGTAAAATGTTGGATGCGTTAAAAATTACGCCTCCAATCATAGCATTTAGAATATTATGTGTTTCCGCTTGTCTTATGTCCTGAACAAAACCCCGTCCACTATCACCCGTGCTCCCGAGAGTAAAACCGAGTAACAGCGAAAACAGCACAATNCCCAGAACATAATCCCAGTAAAACAGTTCAAATCGCCATGATTTACCAGTAAGCTTTTGGGTATTCCCCCACGAACCCCAGCAGATCATTGTTATAATACAGAGAATTATTGCCAGTGTATAACTTTGTGGAATAAACATAGTATATAAGATAAAAGATAAAAGTAAAAAGATAAAAGTTAAAAGTATAAATCAATCAGAGCAATCTGTGGAAATTTTATTTGTTTAC
>JGI24132J36420_10001339_pt1 | contig 11225 bp, 7 predicted proteins | sample BarGraNGADG00212_3_FD_36420 | JGI IMG/M metagenome (IMG submission 36420) | reverse complement strand
GCCAGGGAAAGCGGCTGCGTGGTGGTGGCCGCGGGGCGATGGCCTGGGGCTCACGTCCAACTGACAGTAGAAGGGGCCCGATGGGGCGGCCTTGGCGCGGGCGAGGGTCGGCTGCGCGAGCGGGACATGACGGTGGCGATCACCGGCCGGTCGACGGGGCCCGCCAGGAGGGTCGTCGTCTGCCTTGACGTTGACACCCAGTCGGTGAGGCTCGGCACCGTCAGGCGGGCCACCTTAGAAAACAGGGCGCTTGGAACGGGTGCCGCATGAGTGTCCCCTTGCGCGACGCGACGGTGGCCACCGTGCGCCGCGTCGTCCTGTGGGTGCCCGACTGGCCAGTAGTTGCCGCCATGGCGCAAGCAGGCATGGGGGTCGACGCCCCCGCCGCTGTGCTGCACGGAAAGGGGATGCTCGCCGTCTCTGCCGCGGCACGAGCGGCGGGGGTGCGTCGCGGGATGCGTAAGCGCCTCGCTCAGCGAGCATGTCCGGAGCTCGCGATTCTCCCTCACGACGAGGGCCGCGATGCGCGTGAGTTCGAGGCCGTCGCGGCGGCGGCGGAGAACGTGGTGTCTGGGGTCGAGATATCGCGTCCAGGGCTGCTCATGATTCCCTCGGAGGGGGCGGCGCGCTTTCACGGCTCCGAGGAGGCGCTTGCGGAGGCGCTCGTGACGCGAGTGGTGGAAGAGGCCGGTTACGAGTCGTCCGTTGGCATCGCGGACGGTCTGTTGGCTGCCGTGATGGCCGCGAGGGCAAACTCCCTGATCCAGCGGGGTCAGTCCCACGACTTTTTGGCACCCCTGCCAGTCGACACCTTGGTACACGCCACCATGGAGCGCACCCAGCGCGCCGAGGTCGAGGCCCTCGTCAGCGTTCTGGTGCGGCTCGGCCTGACCAGGCTGGGGGACTTCACGGCGCTTCCCTCGGCCGATGTCATGGCGCGCTTTGGGCAGGTGGGCGCCTGGGCGCAGCGCATGGCGAGGGGCGAGGACGTGGCGCCTCCCGTGTTGCGCAGGGCCGAGGGAGACATTGCCGTCGAGTATGTGTTTGAGGAACCCGCCGAGAGGGTCGAGCAACTCGCGCTCGTGGCGGTCCACGTTGCGCAGCAACTCGACGCCGCCTTGCTGGCCGCGGCATCGAGATGCGCGCGCGTGCGGATCGGGGCGAGGACCGTCACGGGAGACGAGCTGGTGCGGGTGTGGCGCACCGACGTGGGAAGCCGCTCGGGGGCCTTCACCAAGCACATGGCTGACAGGGTGCGGTGGCAGCTCGAGGGATGGCTCTGTTACACAGGAACCGACACAGGTACAGGCACTGGCACGGCGTCGCCGCAGCCCGCGCCGCTCACGGCGCTGACCCTCACGGCCGAGGACGTGGTGCCGCTTGGGGCGGAACAGTCGTTCCTGTGGGGAGGAACCTCGGGCGCCGACGCCAGGGCGCATCGGGCCATGGAGAGGCTACAGGGGCTGTTGGGGCCCGAGGGTGTGCTGGCCGTGAGCGAGCAGGGTGGCCGCACACCTCGCGACAGGGTTCACGCCCTCGCCTGGGGACAGGAGGGGGAGCCTGCGAGGCGGGTCAGCCATCCGTGGCCGGGCCGCGTTCCCGACCCCGCCCCCGCGACCGTCCTCGCCTCTCCGCTCGAGATTCACGTTCTCGATGCGGGTGGGAGTCCCGTGCGAGTGGACAGGAGGCTCGCCGTAAGCGCCCCGCCCACGTGGGTACGGTTGCAGGCGGACCCAGGGGACAGGGTGGCCCGAGCCGCGCATCGTCACCCGTCTTCCGGTCACGTGGGAGGCGGCGACGGGCCGGTGTGGGCGGCGCCCCTTCCCGTCGAGGCGTGGGCGGGCCCGTGGCCCATCGTCGAGCGCTGGTGGTCGTCGGAGGCGTCGCGGCGAGCATTCCTGCAGGTCGCGTTGCGCGACGATGCAGGGAACAGCGGCCCCGCGCTGCTGATCGCCCTTCACGAGGGGCGTTGGATGCTTGAGGCCGTCTATGACTGAGCGGCGGCAACGTGTGGACCGGGCGATGAGCAGGCGCAACGATGAGCGGGCGCAGCGATGAGCGGGCGCAGCGATGACTGAATGCGTCGACTACGCGGAGCTGCACGCGCACTCCGCCTTCAGCTTTCTGGACGGCGCCAGCCAGCCCGAAGAGATGGCCGCCGAGGCGGGGCGCTTGGGTCTGTCTGCCATGGCGCTCACGGATCACGACGGCCTGTACGGCGTGGTGCGCTTTGCCAACGCCGCGCGGTCGGTGGGCCTGCCCACGGTGTTCGGCGCGGAACTGCACCTGCCTGCCCCCGACGGCAAGGCGGGTGCGCCCGTGCTCGACGCACCCACGGGGATCCCCGACCCGCGCGGCACTCACCTGGTGGTCCTTGCACGGGGGGCGGGCGGATACGCGAGGCTTTCGCGCACCATCGGCATGGCGCACCTTGCCACGGGCGAGAAGGGGTTGGCCCATTACACGCTCGAGGGAATTGCCGAGGCGGGTGCGGGCGATTTTCTGGTACTGACGGGTTGCCGCAAGGGATCCGTGAGGAGGGCCCTGGCCGGAATTGGTGTGCCTGGGGTGGCCACGGCGAGCCATGCGCGGGGAGTGACACGCGAGGGAGTGGTCGCGGCGCGGTCGGAACTGGACAGGCTCGTGGCGCTCTTCGGGCGCGAGGGCGTCGCCGTCGAAATCACCGACACGGGGCAGCCCCACGATTCCGAGATCGCCGACGCCTTGGCCGACCTCGCCTTCGACGCGGGCCTGCCGCTCGTCGCGACAACGAACGCGCACTATGCGACGCCTCGAGATGCCGACCTCGCGTCCGCGCTCGCCGCGGTGCGCGCGCGCTCGTCCCTGGACGACATGGACGGCTGGCTGCCTGGAAGCCCTGGGGCGCATTTGCGCAGCACGGGGGAGATGCTGTGGAGGCATCGGCGCCACCCGCAGGCCGTCACGACGGCGTCGAGGCTGGGCGCGGAATGCGCCTTTGACCTGCACCTCGTGGCGCCACACCTGCCGCCGTATCCAGTACCCGAGGGCCACACGGAGGCGTCGTGGCTGCGCGAACTCACCTATCGGGGCGCGCGCGAGCGGTACGGCCCGCCCGATAGGGAGCGGGTTCCCGGCGCGTGGAGGCAGATCGAGCACGAGTTGACGGTGATCGAGGCGCTGGACTTCCCCGGCTACTTCCTCATCGTTCACGACATCGTGAACTTTTGCAGGCGCTCCGACATCCTGTGTCAGGGCCGGGGGAGCGCCGCCAACTCCGCGGTCTGCTACGCGCTCGGGGTGACGGCGGTCGATGCGGTGACCCATGGCCTGCTGTTCGAGCGCTTCCTGGCCCCCGAGCGTGACGGCCCTCCCGACATCGACGTCGATATCGAGTCCGACCGCCGCGAGGAGGTCATCCAGTACGTCTTCAGGCGCTTTGGACGCATCAACGCCGCGATGGTAGCCAATGTGATTCAGTACCGGCCGCGATCCGCGGTCAGGGACGCCGCGAGGGCTCTCGGTTACGACGTCGGTCAGCAGGACGCCTGGTCGAAGAGCATCGACAGGTGGTCGACCCTGCGTACCGACCAGGCCGCCCAGCAGGCGTGGGCTGCGACACAGCGCGATGCGATGTGGCCGGAGCCGACGCCCGTGGCCGAGCTCGATCACATACCCACGCCGGTGCTCGATCTGGCGGAGCGGTTCTTGCGCCTGCCTCGCCACTTGGGGATTCATCCAGGCGGAATGGTGCTGTGTGACCGCCCCGTCATCGACGTCTGTCCGGTCGAGTGGGCGCGCATGCCCGGCCGCACGGTGCTGCAGTGGGACAAGGACGACTGCGCCGACGCGGGGCTCGTCAAATTCGACCTCCTTGGCCTCGGCATGCTTTCCGCGTTGCGATACGCCTTCCATTCCGTGTGGGAGACCGAGGGTCAGGAGATCGGGCTGCATTCCCTTCCCCAAGAGGACGAGGCCGTCTATGACCTGTTATGCGCCGCCGACACCGTCGGCGTCTTCCAGGTTGAGTCGCGCGCCCAGATGGCCACGCTGCCGCGTCTCAGGCCCCGCCGGTTCTACGACATCGTCATCGAGGTGGCGCTGATCAGACCTGGCCCCATCCAGGGCGGGTCGGTCCACCCGTACATCAACAGGGCGCGCGGCCGTGAAGAGGTGACATACCTGCATCCATTGCTTGAGAAGTCACTCGGCAAGACGCTGGGGGTGCCGCTGTTCCAGGAGCAGCTGATGCAGATGGCGATGGACTGCGCGGGGTTCGATGGCACGATGGCCGACCAGTTGCGGCGCGCGATGGGGTCCAAGCGCAGCCCAGAACGCATGGAGGCCCTGCGCGCGCGTTTCATGGTGGGGGCGAACGAGAAGGGCGTCACCGCCGATGTCGCGCACCAGATCTTTGACAAGCTCAAGGCGTTCTCCGACTTCGGCTTTCCCGAGTCTCACTCGTTCTCCTTCGCCTACCTGGTGTACGCGTCGTGCTGGCTCAAGGTCCACAAGCCCGCCGCCTTCTATGCGGGTCTGCTGGCCGCGCAGCCGATGGGCTTCTATAGCCCGCAGTCCCTCGCGGCCGATGCCAGGCGCCACGGACAAGTGGTGTTACGGCCATGTGTGTCGCGCTCCGACGCGCTTGCCCGCGTCGAAAGGCTCGATGCACCGTTCGATGCCCCAGCGGAGGTTCGCGCCGACCTGAATGCGCTCGTGCACATCGAGCCGCATCTGGCCGTTCGCATGGGCCTTGCCGCGGTCAAGGGCCTTGGCGCCGATGCCGCTCAGGCCATCGTCGACGCGCGGGCGGAGGTGCCCTTTGGCTCGCTTTCGGATATGGCGAGGCGGGTGAGGGTGCGGCAAGGGGGCTTCCAAGGGGCGGTGCAAAGAGCGCATGCGCAAGCGGTTGAGGCAACCCTCGAGAGGGTGGGGGCGGATGCCGTCGCGCCGTTCGCGTCGGTGGCCGACGTGGCAACCAGGCCGCTCACCAAGACCCAATGGGAGGCTCTCGCCACGTCAGGAGCGCTCGAGACGCTCGGGGTAAGTAGGCGCGAGGGGCTCTGGGCCGCAGGACTGATAGCGCTCGAGGGGCCCGACACGCTCCCCGGAGTGGTCCCCGGTGTAGAGGCGCCCGTTCTGCCGGTGATGTCCGTGGTCGAAGAGGCGATAGCCGACGTGTGGGCCCATGGGGTGTCGGTTGATAGGTATCCGACGGTGTTTGTCCGCGAGGGACTGGACCGCAACGGGGTGCTCACCGTTGCCGGTGTGCTTGAACATGAGGCGGAACGGCGCGTGAGTGTGGCGGGAGTGGTGACCCACAGGCAGCGGCCTGGCACCGCCAAGGGCGTGACGTTCATCTCGCTCGAGGATGAGACGGGATTTCTCAACGTCATCTGTTCACAAGGGGTGTGGAGGCGCTACCAAGCTGTTGCACGACGGGCTCAAGCGCTGGTGATCAGGGGGCGAATCGAGCGTGCAGACGGCGCGACCAACCTCGTCGCTGAACATCTCGCACCGCTGAGCCTCAAGGTCGCGTCAAAGAGCCGTGACTTTCAGTAGTGGGCGGGTGCCGGAGAACGAGAAAGGGCGCCCCCTTGAAAGGAGGCGCCCCTGCTCGGTTCGACGAACTAGACCGGGTACCTAGACCAAACTGATCGCGACCGTGACGCCGGCCACGACGATGGCCTCCATCGACATGAGCTTCACGAGGATGTTGAGCCCGGGGCCCGCGGTGTCCTTGAAGGGGTCGCCCACGGTGTCGCCGATGACGGCGGCCTTGTGAGCCTCGGAACCCTTGCCTCCGTGGTGGCCCTCCTCGATGTACTTCTTCGCGTTGTCCCACGCGCCGCCGGAGTTCGCCATGAACATCGACAGCGAGAATCCGGCCGCGGCCGCTCCCGCCAAGAGGCCGAGCACTCCTGGCACGCCGAAGATGANGCCCATCACCACGGGGGCCGCGATCGCGAGGATCGACGGCAGCATCATTTCCCGCTGNGCGGCCTTGGTCGAGATGGCGACGCAGCGTGCGTAGTCGGGGTCCTGCGTGCCCGCCATGATGCCTGGCATCTCGCGGAACTGGCGGCGCACCTCGTCGACCATCTGGCCAGCTGCACGGCCAACGGCTTTCATGGTGATGCCCGAGAATACGAACGCGAGCATCGCGCCCGTGAACATGCCAATGATGACCTTGGGGTTGATCAGCACCACCTCGTAGTGCGTCATCATTTGCATGAGGTTGAGGCTCTGAAGCTCGGCAGTGGCGGTCGAGGCCAGGTGAAAGTTGTCGGGGAACGTGTAGCCAAGGCCACGATCGAGAATGTGGGAGATGCCGATCTTGACCTCTTCGAGGTACGAGGCCATCAGGGCGATGCCGGTAAGGGCCGCCGAACCGATGGCGAAGCCCTTGCCTGTGGCGGCGGTCGTGTTGCCGAGCGAGTCGAGCGCGTCGGTGCGCTGACGCACCTCGGGGTCGAGCCCGCTCATCTCGGCGTTGCCGCCCGCGTTGTCCGCGATGGGCCCGTATGCGTCGGTGGCGAGCGTGATGCCAAGCGTCGAGAGCATTCCGACTGCCGCCATGCCGATTCCGTAGAGGCCGAGGCTCATGGTGTCGGTCCCAAAGGAAAATCCAGAACCGAAGAAGTAGGCGAGCCCGATACCGGTCACGACGGCCAGGACGGGAATCGCCACCGACATCATGCCCTCGCCGAGGCCGCCGATGATGACGGTGGCTGGGCCGGTTTTCGTGGCCGCGGCGATGCGCTTGGTGGGTGCGTAGCCCTGCGACGTGAAGTACTCGGCGGCCTGACCGATGGTGATACCGGTGAGGAGGCCGGCGAGGAGTGCGAACCACAGCCCCCACATGTTCTCCAGGCCCATGGCCCGCATCACGAAGATGGACGCGACCGCGATCATGACGGCCGCTCCGTTGACGCCACGTCCGAGAGCGCCGAGGAGTTGCTTCTGGGTGGCCTTCTCGCCGGTGCGGACGAAGAACACGCCGACCACGGAAAGCAACGTGCCGAGCGCGCCGATCACCATGGGCGCAATAACAGCCTTGAGTTGGATGTCGGCACCCGAGCTGGCATAGGCTGCCGCACCCAGGGCCGCGGACGCGAGGATGACGCCCACGTACGATTCGTAGAGGTCGGCGCCCATTCCGGCAACGTCTCCCACGTTGTCGCCAACGTTGTCGGCGATGGTCGCGGGGTTGCGCGGGTCGTCCTCGGGGATGCCCGCCTCGATCTTGCCCACCAGGTCAGCTCCGACGTCGGCCGCCTTGGTGAAGATGCCGCCACCCACGCGAGCGAAGAGCGATTGGACCGCTGCACCCATGCCGAAGGTCAGCATCGTGGTCGTGATGACGACCACCTGGTGAGCGTCGTTCGTGCCGTAGAAGCGAGTGAGCACGAAGAACCAGATCGAGATGTCGAGTAGGCCAAGACCCACGACGGTGAGGCCCATGACGGCGCCCGAGCGGAACGCGACACGCAGGCCGGCGTTGAGCGAACGGCGTGCCGCGTTGGCCGTGCGAGCCGAGGCGTACGTGGCCGTGCGCATGCCGATGAAGCCCGCGAGGCCAGAGAACAGGCCGCCTGTGAGGAACGCGAAGGGAACCCACGGGTTCTGCATGTGGAAGCCGTATGCCACCACGCAGAACACAAGGGTCAGGGACACCAGGACGGTGCCGACGACCTTGTATTGCTGCTTGAGGTAGGCGATAGCGCCAGCGCGCACGTGTGCGGCGATGCGGGCCATCGTCTCGGTCCCTTCCGACTCCTTCATCATTTCGCGGAAGAAGCCGTAAGCGGACCCGAGCGCCACTATTGAAGCGACGGGGACCAGCCAGAACCAGGCGGGCATTTTCAGACCTTTCGGTGGTGCGTGTGGGAAGGTGGCTTACTCGCCGAAAGTCGACTGTGCCGAGCGCCACCATGCGAGGTGTTCACGCTCGAGCGTGTCTCTACTGGGCAACGGGAACGCGGTGATGCCTGTGGAATCTCCGACGAACACGCCGTTGCGGATGGTGCGGAAGAGCACCTCTTGAGTCATTTGTCGCAGCACCGTCTTGTTGGCCTTGTTGGGCGCCTTGGCGAGTTCACGAAGGCAGTCGCGCAAGTGGCCGATGTTCGGGTAGGGAAGGTTGTCGATGTCCTTGTGGTCGGGGTCGTTCTTGAGGTTGCCGAGGGTGAGCTCGGTGAACGCGATGCGCGGCACGTGCACGTTACGGTCGGTGTCCGTGATGAAGCCCGCAAACTCTGCGGGGTCCAGATGGGACACGATGCGCGGCGAGACCGGGCAAATCTCCTGGTACAGGTGGGTTCGGTCTTCGCCATCTGCGACGAACTCCTCCGGCTCGATCGTGAGGACGCGGCCGTCATCGGTCGCGAGGTGAAGCGCCGTGAGCGCGTCGCGCGGGACCCGCTCCAATACACGGTAGATCGACAAGTACAGCGAGCTCTTTGGCCGTCCGTCCTCGTGCGCGACGCATCGGGCTTCGACGTCTTCCAGCGGGAATCCGGCGTCGGCGATCTTCTCCCTGTCGACGGAGAAGAAGATGGCTTGACCCCTGGATCGCTTGGAGGATCCGATCGCGTAATAGAGGCCGAAGTCCTCCGGTGCGAGCATCGATGCCACAAGGGCCTCGGGAATCAATGACAGATAAAGGTATGTGGACATGTGCGGGCTCCCGTCGACGGTGACGTCATATGTGACGCTAGGGCCATCGGAGGCGCGCGCGCGGGGCCTTTAGTCCGTGGGCGCGCTCCCGCTGGGGATAACGGTGGGATAGATGTGGCATATCTGACGTCGCAAGGGGCGCATGGGCGCGCGCCAACGTTCTGAAAGTGTCGATTCATCGTGCTAGCATTGCGGTCGCGCTCGGGAGCCCACCACGGCTTCCGGGCCCACTCGTCCGGGTGGCGGAATTGGCAGACGCGCTAGCTTGAGGTGCTAGTGCCCGAAAGGGCGTGGGGGTTCAAGTCCCCCCTCGGACACCGAAGTCAATCAGTGCTTTCCCTGTGGCTCACCGCGGGCGTGTTCATGCTTTGTGTCGCCCCGCGATGGTGGCTCCGCTGCTTCTTGTGTCGTTCCCCAGGGTTCTCCACGCATCCACCACCATTGACCCCGATGCCACGGCCACTCTCGGCGGTGCCCTCTCGCTGTGGCTCGCTGCGAAGATCTTCCTCGAGGATGACCATGACTGGGTGCCACCCGTGGCAGCGTCGATCATCATTCCGTACCTCGCGTGGGAACTGTTAGGGACCCTGCCCGCAGGTTTCTCGGTTGGCTGCTCGGCACAGGTGCGGTGATCTCCCCTTTGACGGTGTCGAGCCTCGTCGTGGTCGTCATTATGATTGTGGCGGGTATTCAGCGAGCCCCGTAGTCGTGCCTGGGGTTTCTCTGCGCCCCAGAACTGGCGGGCGATCTCGGCAGTACCCTGGGCCGTATGGCAGACGTGACGGTGACCTCGATCGCCCAAGACCTGATTCGCATCGATACCTCGAACTACGGCGACGAGCCGGGGCCAGGGGAGCGGGTAGCGGCGGACTACGTTGCCAGCTTTCTCGCGGACCTCGGGCTCGATCCGACCATTCGCGAGTCGGAACCAGGGCGCGCGAGCCTCACCGCGCTATGGGAGGGCGAGGACCGTAGTCGACCGCCCCTCGTCGTCCACGGTCACCTGGATGTGGTGCAGGCGTTCCCCGATGACTGGTCCGTCGACCCGTTCGCCGCCGAGATCAGGGATGGAATGATCTGGGGCAGGGGCGCCGTCGACATGAAGGGAGTCGACGCGATCTACCTGGAGGCCACGCGGCGCCTCATCGCATCGGGCCGAAAGCCCGCGAGGGACATCGTCCTCGCGTTCTTCGCGGATGAGGAGCATGGTGGAGCTCGCGGAGCCAAGTGGATGGTCAACGAGCATCCGGAAGACTTCAGGGGTGCCACGGAGGCGATTAGCGAGGTCGGGGGCTTCTCGGTTCAGATCGGCGACAAGCGCACGTATCTCATTCAGACGGCCGAGAAGGGCATTCAATGGCTCCGGCTCATCAGCAACGGCGTGCAGGGCCACGGGTCACTTGTTCACCGCGACAATGCGGTCGCGCATCTGGCGGGAGCGATGGCGCGTATCGGTGCCCACGAATGGCCCCTCGACGTGTCGCCCACGGTTGACACGCTGTTGCGAGGCGCCGCCGAGCTCTTGGGACTCGAATACGAGGCGACCGAAGAACGTGTGGCTCAGATCATTGCCGGTTGCGGTCCGGTGAGCGGAATGATCGGTGCGTCGGTGAGGAACACATCAAATCCGACGATGTTCGACGCAGGGTACAAGGTCAATGTCATCCCAGACACGGCGGTCGGATTCGTCGACACTCGCTTCCTCCCTGGCCAACAGGAGCAGGTGCTACGGACCATCGAGGAGCTAGCGGGCACGCACGTCAAAGTGGAGACCTACATCACGGAGCGCGCCATGGACCTGCCTTTCGAGGCGCCGATCGTCGACAAGATGATCGCGGCGCTTCACACGGCGGACCCCGAGGCCGCGGTGCTGCCTTACATGATGATGGGCGGCACCGACAACAAGCATCTGGCGTCGATCGGCATCGCGGGCTACGGCTTCGCGCCGCTCAAGTTGCCCGCGGGGCTCAACTTCTCGGCGCTCTTCCACGGGATTGACGAGCGCGTGCCTATCGAGAGTCTTGAGGTAGGGACCGACGTGATGGAGCAGTTCCTGCTCGATTGCTAACGGCGCGTCAGGCGGCGTCGGTGCGCTCGACGCGCATCGCACGCCTGCGTAGCCAAACCCTGCGTGCGCCGCCGACGTAGACCAGGCTCCTCGCCAGTTCCCAACGGCCGTATTCGACCTGCTCGGAGAGGATTTGCGTGGTCTCAGCGCGGGTGATCGATCGAGGAATGTCGACCACTCGCCATTGGGTGTGAGCACGCGCTTCGGCGCGTTCCATGCGTGGATTGATCACGTGGCCAGCCGCTATGCGCGCCGAGTCAGTCATTTTGCTCCCGTCTCACCCTGTTGTCGGAGTAACGTCTTGCCTATGAGCACCCAAGCGCGTGAGGCACTTCGGCACCTGACCGCCGCACTCGAGGCGCATCTCGAAGCGGTCGAGTCCCGTCGTAGTGCTGAGGATGCCACGGTCGACGACGCTTTTGATGCAGTCGCGGAGGCGTTTGAAAGATATGAGGACGAGCTCGACAGCGGCTTCGGCGAGTCCCTGCCGATTGTCCTC
>JGI24132J36420_10001338_pt1 | contig 11228 bp, 11 predicted proteins | sample BarGraNGADG00212_3_FD_36420 | JGI IMG/M metagenome (IMG submission 36420) | reverse complement strand
GTTGCTCTTCTTGGCGTCTTCGAGGGTCTTGATATCGATCTTGCGCCCGTCGCGAATGGCCGCGTAGCCGTTCTTTCTGAGGATCGTATTGAGCAGGTCCACCGCCTCGTCTTTGCTCACCGGTTGCTGGCTCCAGACATCCACGCGGCCCCGCACATCGAGGCCGGGCGCCGGGATGATGATGAAACCGGCGGCCTGGCTCAGATAATTGAGGACCGTTTCCAGGGGTGCTGCGCGAAAATTAAGGAGGAGCCCCTTGTCGCCGTCAACTTCCGGGACCACTACGGGAGCAGGGGCCGGCGGGGCGGGAGGCGTGGGCGGCGCATTGGTTTCCACGGTGGATAGCGTGTTGGTTGCCTCCAGGGGCGCGTGGGTCGCTCCCCAAGGCGGGGCGTTGGTCGCCGCCGGCTGGGGGGCTTCGGCCGGCGCGTTCGTGGGCGCCGAAACCGCGCTATCCGCGGCTTTTTGTGGGTTGGTTGAGTCGGCGGGTTGCTGGGCCAGCGCCGCGAGCGTGCCCAGTGAGGCGCTCAGCAGCAGTCCGGAAAATAGAGTTGCTTTCATGGTTTATTTCTCCTGTTCGCGTCGTTGCATAAGTCGTTTCAGCACTTCTTCAGCACTGGCGCTGGCGCCAGATCTGCCGGAGGCTCCCCCGCTGACCGAGGAGTCTCTTTCCGACCGGTCGCGCCGCGAAGATCGATCCCGCTCGGACGACCGGTCTCGGTCGGACGAACTGGCCGCGGGGGCATCCCAGGAACCGGCGCCGGTGACGAGCTGCCATTCGCCTTCATCCTCCCGTTTCAATTGTTTGTCCATGGTTAGTTCGAAGCTGTTGCTGGCCGAGTTAAACTTAACGGAATTGGGCGTAATTTCAATAAGCTTGAGGCCGGCCAGGGTGTTGGACACGGTTACGGCCGTCCGGTATTTGGCCTCGCTGCCATTAAAAAACGCATACGAGCCCTGTTCGTAAATCATGGTGCCCACGAGCGAAAATCCCTCGACTTTCTTGGGCGTGACCCTTTCGCCGGCGCCCGGCTGCTGCGCGCGGCGACTGGGACTAAATATGTTGCGCTCGTAAACGATCTTGAAGTCCTCGAATTTCAGGGCGGGAGCGGCCGCCGGCGCTTTGTCCGCCGCCGCGAGCGGATTCGCCCCCAGCCAGGCCAGCAGCAGGGCTAGCAGCCAAAGCGACAGGCGGCGAGGAGGGGCGACGGCCGGCCGATCCCCACCCGGTTTCTCTAAAGCCGGTTTACCAGCCCGGACTGGCCTATTGAAGGCCGACGCCGGGGCGGCCGGTTTTGCGAGGCATGCGTGCAAGGTCATTTGGGGTTGGGGTTAAGCAGGAGTCCGCTAAAACGGACGTCGAGCAACAATTGCTGGCCTTCTTTATCCCGCGTGGTGATCATGAGTTCGTCGATTTTGAGAGCCAGGGAATCCCTTTCCAATTCATACAGGAATCGCGCCACCGACGGCAAGTTGCCTTCGGCCCCGATCCGGCACTCCAGCGTCATAAAATCATTCGCGCCTTGCTTCCATTGCGGCGTGAGAAATTTACGAGTGATGCGGCTGGCCTGGGTCCAGCGTTCGACCGCCGTGAAGACTTTGCTCTCGGCGACGGAAATGTTGGAGGGCAGCGCATAGGTGCGCATCAGGGTCCAGCGGTCCCGGGTGAATTTCTCGCGCGCCAGCAGGGTGGCGCCGGTTTTGATCGACTTGGTCAGCTCGGCGATCCGGGCGGTGCGCGCCTTCCAAAAGCCGGTCAACGGCTTCACGACCAGGCTGTCGCCGGCCAGGAGGACGATTCCCAACCCGGCGGCTAGGACGAGCAATTTTTCTCGGCTTTTAATTTTCACGGCTTACTCCCTCACTCCAACGGAAATTGAAGGTAAACTGCAGGGGCGAGGTTCCGCTCGCCTGCTGCCCTTTCAAATTGGTGATCTGGGGCACCTTGCCCAGGCGATCCAGCAACCCCAGCCAGGCCTGCGTGTCGCGCGCCTGCCCCTGGCAGGTGACCTCCGTCAGGTCTTTAATCTCGAGCAATTTCAGCGAGACGGATCCTTCCTCGGGGAATACTTCGGTAAGCCGCTTGACGATGCGCAAGCTTTTCGCCGATTCATCGTACCAAGCGCGGAATTTCCGAGTCTGTTGCTGCATGGCATCGAGCTCGTCAACGCGCGGTTTGATCGAGCGATATTTTGACTCCAAGGACGAAAGGTTCCATTGCTGCCACAAGAATGCCCCGCCGACGAACAACAACACGGCTCCCACCGCCGCGCTTGAATAAAGGACCTTCCCCGAGGAAAACCGGGTCATCGCGTTGTTCCAGGCGCTTTCCTTGGGCGGCAGAATCTCGAACCGGGCCGGCCCTCCGTCCAGATACCCGGCGGCCAGGCAAAACGCCGCCAGGGGGATTCGTGACGACGCGCCCTGGACCTTAAGGCCTTCCGCGTGGGGCACGGTTCCTTCGCCCACTAACAATCCCAGATCGTGCGCCACCGGAATGAGCTCCTTGACCAGCGGCACGGTCAAAGCCGTGGGACCAAAAACCTCGATGCGGCTGATCGCTTCCCGCAGTTCCTTGGGCAATTGCCCCAGCGTGATGCGAATTTCCCGGGCGAGCAGATCCGTGTCAACGTGTTTGTCCGCGCCCTCCGTCTCGACGAGGCCTTCGAGCGCCCGCAAGGCCGCCACCCCCCCGCCGGCCGAAACCTGCAGCTCCACCCCGGCTTCCCCCACCGCCAGCGTCAGGAGGCCGGCGTCCAGCTCCATTTTAGCTTCCTGCAAGGCCGTGATTCCAAGGGAAAAACTAAGCGGCTTCAACCGTGCCGATCTCAAAACTTTTTCCAGAAGAGTCAAGTGACTTTTGGGAACGGCCACCTGCAAGGCGTGCTGCTCGCCCGGGGATGAGCGGTAGCGGGAAGTGGCGATGGACAGGTCCCCGGGAGCGTACGGGAATCCGCGTTCCGCTTCGAGCTGCAAAAAGCCGGAGAGGTCCGCCTCGGGGATCGCCGGGAGCTTCGAGTGCAGCGTCAGCACCCATAGCAGCGGAACGCCCACGACGCAACGGCGCTCGTTGATGTGGGCTTCTTCCAACCGGTTGCGAATCTCCCGCCCGACCAGTTCCGGATCATCCGTCAAGGGATCGAGCGCGAGCGAAGCCCGAAAGGTCCGGGCGATTTTATACGAGCCGTTCGCGCGGCTCAGGACCAAGCCTTCGAGCTGCCGGCCTTCCAGGGTCAGACCCAGGATCGATGAGGGGCGGTGGGAGGTAAACAAAGCCATTAAAGGAGTTCCTTTCCGGAGAATGGAGGCTGGCGGGTTTCGGTGCCGAGCGCCCAGCCGAGCCGGCTGCGATCGCGGCGATAGACGATCTTGGAATCGCCCTGGCTGGTGTCAAAAACGAACAGGGTTCGCCGGTAGCCCCGGCCGTAGGGTCCCAGGGCGGCGACATCCGCCGAGTATTGGTAGCTTCGGGTGGTGATAAAAGGACCGACCGCCAGCTCGCTGGCCTGATCCAAAACCTTGCTAACCCATGCCACGCTGGTCAATTCGCTGGAGTTGCTCCGCCGGTAGGCCACCAACTGATCGGCTTTGTCGGTTCCTCCGATGCCGGGCAGGCAGGCCAGCACGGCAGCCGGCGCCGTGTTGACGTTGACCAAGCCCTCGGTAAAAGCGGCATTGGTCACGCTCAGGCCATCGGCAATCTTTCCAAACTCCTCGGGGGTCATCCCGCTTTGCAAAAAGAATCGCAGCAGACTGTTGAAGCCGGTGGCCGCACTCGCACCCACCAGCGCTAGAATCTGCTGCGCCCGCTCTTGGCCAAAGACTTCCTGCAGCCGTGCCTGCAAATTGGTCGATCCCGTGTCGCTGACGTTGATGATCTCCAGCCCGCTGCTATTGGTGCCGGTGTTCGGCTGGCGGCTGTAAACCGTGAGGTATTCCAGCAGGCCTGGATCCACGTTCCCGCTTCGGATAGTACTCGAAAACGCACTATTGTTGATGCTTGCCTCGTTGGGATCCAGCACGCCATTCAAATTGATGTCGTTGCCAAAAAGAATCTCCCGGTCGGCCCCGGCCACCAGGTGCAATTCCTCAAGCGTGTCGAACTTGGCGTTCTTGCAAAGGTAAGGCGGGTTGCGCCGGCCGTAGGTTTCGGACTCCGCGCCGCCCGTCGTCACGGTGTCATCGGCATCCCGCCAGTCCACGATGGCCGCCGCCAATTCCGGGGTCATGCGGGGCAACATTTGCAGCATGTCGAGGGTCGCTGTGTTCAGGTTTAACTTCGATGCCTCGTCAACCAGTTTATAAAAGGGAACGTCCCGCCTTTCCGTGGAATCGGCGCGTCCGATCAGCCAGAAGCCCGCGTCGCCCACCGGCACTGCCTCGCACCGATACGCTTCGGTGGCGGTGGTCTGTCCGGCCTGGATGATGGTGGTGGTGTTCGTCAGCACGTAACCGAGGTAGCGAGCCGCCCCCTCGATGGCATCGTCGGCGGCCACTCCGGCCGCGTTTTCCTCGGCGGCACGATACTCGAACAGCATGGCATGACCAAAATACAAGGCGAGGCTCACCAGCCCAAACGCAATCCACATCACGATGATCAACACCGAGCCGCGCCGACGAAGGGGCGAGGGGCGAGGGGCGAGGGGCGAGGCGAAAGCCGCCCGCGTCCTGAGCGCTCGGGTTCTCATTGCGCGCCTCCGCCGCTAGAACTGCCGGCCGAAGCCGTTTGATTGGTGAGGGACTGCACCACCAGCGGCACCACGATTTCGAGAGGATCACTCACTTTTCGGCTTAAATCCTCCGCGGCGAATCGCATCGAAACCCGGATCGCCAAGGGCGCGGATGATGCGGCGGCGTCCGTGGTATTCGTGCCCATGACGCTGTTGGTGGACCAGTAAGTCTGCCATTGGCTCCCATCGTACAGGCAAAATTCGACGGAATCCAGGCCGCTCAGGAGCCGGGTTTCCACGATTTCCGACGCGGTTACCGGCAACAGATTGCGGGTGATCGCGCGAACTAAATCCAGGCCCGGGGATTCATTATCGAACTCCGGCTTTGCCAAGTAATAAGCTACTTTTTGCACCTCGCTCCAGTATAGATCGTCCGTGACAATGCCGCTGGTCGTGTAAAACTCGAGATACCCGGCCCCGTTCGGGCCGGTCCCCGGTGCCAGAACCATGAGCGGACCGGCCAAAGTGTTGGTGGGCAGGATGCCTCGCAGATCCCGCTTGATCATGGCCAGGGCCTGATTCAGTGGAATGAGCTTCTCCACACTTTTCGTGGTCTTGGACCGAAGGCGCAGGGCCGCATAAAACGTCGTGTTCATCACCGTCATAATCAGCGCGAAACATAACGTGGCGATGAGCAACTCCACGAGGGTGAAACCGCGGCCGCCTTTCCATGAGCCGCCCAAGGGTCCGCCAGCTTTTGGACTGCGCCCGTCCTCGGGCGCTTGGGAACGTTCCAGCCTCCACCCAAAGCGGCAGAGGACGGCCGCAGTCCAAGACGCTGTCGCGTAGACGAATACCCAACGTTCCAGGCTCAGGACCGGCACCGGATGCCGCCCCGTGGCTCGTTCCATCGTCAACATTGGATGTTCAAAGTTCATTGCTTCCGGCCCGCCACGCCCTTACACCGTCGCTTTGACCAGCGTGCTCACTTGCACGATATACTCGCGGCCTTGAACCAGGTAGGTTACTTCCACCGTCAACAGCCGCATGGTGTTCTCAAGCCAGGCTTCGTTATACAACCGCCAACTGAATTCCTTGCCGTCCTGAATCAAGGTCCCGCCTTGCCCGGTGTTACGCCAGTTGTCCGTAATCACCGACTCGTTCAATAGCCGGTCGGCCAATTGCACCGCCACGGCCTTGCGTTCCGCGACCACCCCAGCCCGGCTGGCAAGCTGCAGGCCCTGCATCGCCACCGGAATCACGATGGCCATGAACACCAGCGCGGCGAGCACCTCCGCAAAGGTGAACCCCGCCCGGCCCCGGCGTCTAGCGAGCCGCCCCGTCCCGCAAGTTGGTTCGGTCCGCAATTTCATATTGGAGCCGGTTCCGTGACTGGGCGATCGGAATCACCGCGTCATCTTTGTCCCGGATCAGCACCAGCGTCAGGCTGGTTTCGTCAATGGAACCGTCCGGCGAAAAACGGATAGCCGTCACGCCGTTGGTGATTCGCTCATTCTTATCGATGTCAAAACTCAAATCCCTGGCCAATTGATACTCCATCGGTTTCCGCTCTTCGCCTGGGTTCGTGTCCCGTCCGGTCCCGATCCGGGCCTGCCCGGCGTCCACCCCAAAGCCATCCGCTTCACGCAACCCATACGTGCCTTCCGTGCGTTCGATCCACAAGACCATGGGCAGGCCGGAAGAAACGGCCCGACTCTGCCCGTAACGGGTCAAGGCCAGGAANCGGCCCGCCTCGGTATCCAGCGCCCGGCCGCGGAAAAAACGCGACAGGGAAGGAGCGGCCAAACCGATTACCACCGTCAACAAGGCCATCACGAGAATCAGCTCGACGAGGGTAAAGGCCTGGTGGCGGCCGGCCTTAGCGTTTCGAAGATTGCCAGTTGGTGATATCATCATCGGTCCCCGCCTGGCCGTCCGGCCCCATGGACATCAGGTCGTACGACGTGTCATTGTGTTTGCCCGGACATTCATAAGTGTACTCCTGGATCTTCCAGGGATCGAGCGGAATTTCTCCCTTGATATAGGGACCTTTCCAGTTGTTTTCATCCCGCGGCTGGACCACTAGATCCTGAAGACCGGATTTGCCCTTGGGATAGTAACCGCAATCCACCTCGAAGGCGTCCAGCGCCACCCCGAAATTGGAAATCTGCGTCTGGGCGGCCGCGATCTTCGCCTGCTCGGTGCGCCCGGAAAACTTGGGCACGACGATGGCTGCCAGGGTGCCCAGGATCACCAGGACCAGCAGCAATTCCACCAGGGTAAAGCCGCGGTGCGTCCGGACGGCGGCTGGGAACCGGGCGCGGGCATGTAAGTTTAGCTTCATAGGGCTTATTCGATTGTTTCTATTTGATATAATCTTGCATGGTGAATATGGGCAGTACCATCCCGATAAAAATCGTTCCGATGAACGCGGCAATGAAAAACAGCATCAGCGGTTCGGCAAAGGCCACGGCGGTTTTCAATTGCCGGTCCAGGTCGTTTTCGGTGACGCCGGCCAGCCGCACCAGTTCCTGATCCAACCGGCCGCTTTCCTCCGCCACGGACACCATCTCGAGCACCGCCCCGCTGAACAACTCCCGGCAGCCCGACAGGCTGGAGCCCAGCCCCTCGCCCTGCTGCACGCGCTCGATCGAGGCCGACACGGCATCCACCAGGATCTGGTTGCCAATCGATTTGCGGGCTACGTTCAGTCCGTTGATCAAGGGCACCCCGGCTCCCAGCAGGGTTCCCAACATGCGGCAAAAGCGCGCCATGGCGAACTTGGCCACCAGCGACCCCACCACGGGAGACTTGAGCACCAGATGCTCCCAGGTGCGACTGCCCTGCGGAGACTTGAACCAGTTGCGAACGGCAAACGCCACGAGGCCCGCCGCCGCCGCCACAAACAAACCGTACGACCTCACCATCTGGCTGGTGCCCACGATTACCTGGGTCAACACGGGCAACGCGGCGCCAAAGCCGGAAAATATCAGTTGAAATCTAGGTATAAAAAACACCATCAGAAAGATCAGCACGCCTACTGCCAGGAACAGCAAAATCGCCGGATACAGCATGGCGGTCAGCATTTTCGACCGCAGCTCCTTTTCCCGGGCCTGGAAATCCGCGATCTGCGCCAGCACCAGGTCCAGGAATCCACCGGTCTCGCCGGCCTGGACCATGGCCACATACACGCGTGGAAAGACCTCGGGCGATTGGGCCATGGCGTCAGCCAGCGACATGCCGTCGATGACCCGGTCATGCACTTCCTTCCATTTCCGGCTGGCTGCCGGCGAGGAAGCTTCCCGGTAAAGAATGACCATCGCCCGGCTCAAGGGGATGCCCGCCGCCAGCAGGCTCGAGAGCAACCGGGTGAAATCCTCCAGCATGCGGCTGCTGATTTTGTTGGATTTCAATTGCAGATTCCAGCCACCTTTATCCTCGGCTTCGGCCCCCGCCGCGGCTTTTGCCGAAGCGCGCTCCACCAGGCTAATGAGCTTGAGGCCTTTGGTTTCGATCTGCCGGAAGGCGGCCGGCCGGCCTTCCGCCTGCAGATTCCCCTGAGCGATGACGCCATCGGGCTGGAGCGCGCGGTATTCAAACAAAGCCATGGTTCGTTCCTTCGCAGCGGTGTTCGTTCAAGACCCCTAAACCCCATCGAGGGATTGATCCTTGGTGACCCGCATGACTTCGTCGGGCGTGGTGATGCCTTCCTTTACGAGGCGCCACCCGTCTTCGCGCAGGGTGCGCAAGCCCGCGCGGCGCGCCACTTCCCGAATTTCCTGGCTCGAGCAATTCTTCAAGATTTTCTGCCGCACCTCGTTGTTCATGCCCATCATTTCAAAAATGCCGTGCCGGCCGATATAGCCGGTCTGCCGGCACTCGCGGCAGCCCACCGTGTGGAAAATCGGCGCCCCGCGCAACACTTCCTGTTCCTCCTGCAACGTCTTGGCGGCCGGGGAAACATCCTCCGCCTTGCAGTGCGGACAGAGAACGCGCACCAGCCGCTGGGCCAGCACGGCCTCGAGCGACGAGGCGACCAGATAGGGCTCGACGCCCATATCGACCAGGCGGGTCAACGCGCCCGGCGCGTCGTTGGTGTGCAACGTGGAGAATACCAAATGGCCGGTAAGCGATGCCTGCACCGCTATCTGGGCGGTTTCCGCGTCGCGAATTTCCCCGATCAGAATGACATCCGGATCGTGGCGCAAAATGGCGCGCAACCCGCGCGCAAAAGTCAAACCCGCCTTCTCGGAAACCTGGATCTGATTGACGCCTCGCATCTGGTACTCGATGGGATCCTCGATGGTGATGATCTTGCGGATGGCGTCGTTGATTTGATTGAGCGCCGTGTACAGGGTGCTGGTTTTGCCGCTGCCCGTGGGGCCGGTCACCAGCACGATCCCGTGAGGCAATTGCAAAATGGATTGGAAGAGCTGGTATTCCCGATCGTCCATCCCCAGATCGTTCATGCCGAACAGGGACGAATCCTGCCGCAGCAAACGCAGCACCACCGCCTCCCCGTGCAACATGGGAATGATGGAAACGCGGATGTCCACTTCGATGCTGGCCGACCGGATCTTGATCCGGCCGTCCTGGGGCAATCGCTTCTCCGCAATGTTCAGATGGCTCAAAATCTTCACGCGCGACACGATCGCCGGCTGGAACCGCTTGATTTGCGCCGGCACCGGCACCTCCTGCAAAACACCGTCCACCCGGTAACGAATGCGCAGCTCGTCTTCGAACGGTTCGAGATGAATGTCCGACGCCCGCAGATCGATGGCGTCCCGCAGCACCTGGTTGACAAACCGGATGATCGAGGCGTCTTCCGCCGCGTTATCCAGGTTGGTGTCCTTTTCCTGACCGTCATCGACCACCTGGAGCGGAGTCTCGATCTCCAGAGTGTCGATGGTGTCGGCCCCGACGCCGAGTCGTTTTTTGATTTCCCGTTCGAGGGCCTCGGTGGGTGCCAGGACCGGCCTGAGTTTCAGGCCGGTGAGTGTCTTCAGGGTGTCCAAACCCTGGGTGGCGAATAAACGGCTCGTGGCGACTTCCACCGAGCCGTTGACGCGTTGGAGAGGGAGAATCTGTTCCTTGAACAGCAACCGGGCCGGAAACAAGGAGAGGAGTTGGCGGTCCGGCTCGACGTCATCCAAGGCGGTGAATGTCAAACCGTACTCCTCGGCCAGCCAGCGGAGCACGTCTTCCTCTGACGACGGTGCCTTGCCGGGCCCCGGCTGGCATTGCTGCGCGAACGAATCCGCGTCCAACGGCGACAGTTGCTTGGCCGCGACCATCCGCTCCAGGAGTTCTTGAATGGGCGGGCTGGTCGTTTCCACAGCTTCTCCCTCTCGTAGCGTTGCCATCTTTCCAGTCAAGTTATTTGAGCATGCCCATGGCCACGAGTCGGGCTTCCTGCGTCGCGGTGACGATCGCCTTCAGATCTGCCTGGGCCTTCTCCAACTCGGTCTGTTTCGTGGCGACGAACGCGCGATACGCAGCCAGCTCGGTTTTGATCGCGCCGGTATCGGTGCCTTCCAGGGCCTTCGCCAGCTTGCCCGAAGGCGTAGTGTCCGCCGATGCGTCCGGAGCGCCGCCCCCGGGACCGCCGCGCCGGCCGCCCATCATCCCGCCAAAGCCGCCGCCCATCTCACGACGGATGGTCATGATCTTGACGATCTTTCCCGACAGGAGCGTCCACTCGGCATCGTCGGTGACTTTCAGGGTTTCCTTGAATCGGTCCAGCATGCGCTGCTGCATTGCAGCGGGATCGCGGCCGCCCGGAGCCTGCGCCATCACCGTGTCAGTCCCCATCAGCAACAGGGCAGATACCCCGGTCAACAATGCGGATTTTATTAGTTTATTCATTTGTGCTTTCTCCAATGTGGTTAGTTAACGCAACGGGGCAGCACCGCACAACCGTGCGCCTGCTCTATTGCTTTCGGGACCTCTCAAGCAGATGCAATGCCAAACCCCGAAACCGCACTATCACGGGGAATCCTCAGGCGCCGTGCGCAGATTCTTCCCAATCCGCCCTCGCCGTGCGCAATATTTGCGCACGTTTCTTGGTTGTCGAGGAGGAATGTGAAACTGCTGAGGAAATACCTGACCTGTTCCTCTGTGCGATCCCTCTGCGCGTTACCGGATCACCACCAGTTCATGGTCGAGGATGGACTTTACTTCAAAGCGAATCCGGCCGGCANTGGTTTTGGCGGTGACGTCTTTGCCCGCGACGCGAAGGTTCACCCGTTTTCCCCGCACGTCAGGGGGTAGCTTCACNCTGACCTGCAATGGGCCNACGGGAATGAATTCATGCACGGGCTGACGCCAGGTTCCGGCACTGGTCAGGTTGACCAGATGCAAGATCAACCGGTCCGACTGGCGATAGAGATGGCAGTCAATCAAGCCGGGGCCTTCGACAACCAGCGGGCCCTTATCCTTCACTGCCCAGTGGATCAGATTCGCCAGCAGGTCGCCATGGTCGGGAAGATTATCCCGACCGAAGCGGCGATCGAGATCGGCGGGCATAAAAACGATGCGTCCACCGCCACGAGCGGAATT
>JGI24132J36420_10001334_pt1 | contig 11241 bp, 8 predicted proteins | sample BarGraNGADG00212_3_FD_36420 | JGI IMG/M metagenome (IMG submission 36420) | reverse complement strand
CGCGTGGCCGAGGTGGCGCCGGATATCGTGGTCAACGCCGCCGCCTACACCAACGTGGACGGCGCGGAGGCCGACGAGCTCAACGCGTACCGCGTCAACGCCCTGGGGCCGCAGAACATCGCACTGGCCTGCCAGGCGGCCGGCGTCCCGATGCTCCACGTATCAACGGACTTCGTGTTCAGCGGTGATGCCACCGTTCCGTACACGGAGTTCGACCGCCCCGACCCCACTGGCGTCTACGGCAAGAGCAAATACGCGGGCGAGCAGTACGTGACGGGGCTCCTCGACCGCTATTACATCTGCCGCACCTCCTGGCTCTATGGCGTCGGCGGCCCCAACTTCGTGAAGACCATGCTCAAGGCGGGCCGCGAGCGCCCTGAGGTCAAGGTCGTGGACGACCAGGAAGGCTCGCCCACCTACTCGCTCGACCTGGCGCGCAAGTTGCTGGAGATAATCGAGACCGGCGCCTACGGGGTCTACCACCTGAGCAACCNGGGNAGCATCACCTGGAACCGCTTCACGAAGGACATCTTCGAGATCGCGGGGCTCGATACGCCTGTACTGCCCATAAGCACCGCCGAGCTAGCGCGCCCCGCTCCGCGCCCGCGCTTCTCGACCATGAGGGGGCTCGCCCTCGAGCTGCAGGGCATCCCGCCGATGCGCCCGTACCGTGAGGCGCTGGAAGAGTTCATCCTGAGGGACTTGCCCCCGGAGGCCTCATCTTGAGGTGCCTCCATCTCATCCACCGGTACTGGCCCGCGAGAGGCGGCTCCGAGAAGTTCTTCATCGAGATCAGCGAGAGGCTGGCCGCAGACGGCAACAGCGTCACTATCTTTACCACCGACGCGATCGACATCCAGCACTACTGGCTCCCAGGCAAGGAGCGCATCGACAAGCCCCGCGAGGACCACAACGGCGTGGACGTCAGGCGCTTCAATGTAAAGCGCCTCCCCAAGCACGCCCAGGCGCTCCGGGTCCTTGGCAAAATACCTGGCCTGGGCCCCCGCAGTCTTTTCTCGTTCCCCTCACCGCTGGTGCCGGGAATGCTCGCGCAGATATTCTCACGGGAGCGGTTCGATATCGTCCACGCGACGGCGCTTCCCTACGACTCCATNCTCTACACTGCCTACGAGATCGCGAAGAGGCAGCAGATACCGCTCGTCTACTCGCCGTTCTTCCACCTGGGGGAGGAGGGGGTGGAGGACGTTCGCAAGTTCTACACGCGCCCTCACCAGATGCGCCTGGTGAAGAGCGCCGACAAAGTCACGGTACAGACGAGCATCGAGCGCGACTTCCTCTCGTCCAGCGGATTTCCCGAGGAGAAGATGCTGCTGCTCGGCATGGGCATCAATCCCTGGGAGCTGGAGGGAGGCCAGGCCGACCGCTTCAGGAGCAAGTACGACATCGCCGGGCCGGTGGTCTGTTGCATCGGGCCCAAGACCTATGACAAAGGCACCTTCCACCTGGTGGAGGCGATGGAGCGGCTCTGGTCGGGGGGCGACCCCGCGACCCTGGTGCTGGCGGGGATCGACATCGAGGACTTCCGACGGTACCACGCGAAGCTGCCCGAGAACGTGAAGTCCAAGTGCATCATGCTCGACTTCATCCCTGAGGAGGACAAGCTCGACATGCTCGACGCCTGCAGCCTTCTGGTGCTGCCATCGAGGTCCGACTCTTTCGGCATCGTCTTCCTGGAGGCGTGGTTCTACGGCAAGCCGGTGGTGGGGGCCCTCGCCGGCGGGATCCCCGGGCTGGTGCGTGACGGCGTCGACGGGCTGCTGGTCCCCTTCGCCGACGTCAAGGAACTCGCGCTCTCNATACAGAAACTGCTATTGGACAAAGAGTATGCCCGAGGCCTCGGGCAGGCCGGACGCGACCGCGTGCTCGCGGAGTTTACCTGGGACGAGAAGTACGCCGTCGTGAAGGGGCTCTACGAGGAGCTGACGGGCACGGCAGGCGGCGCAGGCCGCTAGCCCGGGGGCTCCCGGTCCCGCCGCGCGGCGGCGCGATGTCACGATCCGTGGCGTATAAGCAGGTATGGTTTCTATGCAGAACAAGGGCATCGACGTCGAACAGGTCATGGAAGAGGTGAACCGCGCGGTCGCGGCGCCGCACACCCTGCTGGCCGACTTCTGGGCCGCCGAGCGCCCGGCTTCTCCGAACGTGTCGTTCCTGTACCCGCCGCACTCCAGGTCCCTGGCCGTCAACCTCGACATGGTCTCGCGCAACTGGGAGATTGACCCTGAGTTCGAGATCGGCTCCCGCAGGCGGGGCGTCGGCGGGGTCGTGGTAACCATCAAGAAGTTCACCCGCGGCTTCCTCCGCTGGTACATCAACCCGATAGTCCACCAGGTCCGCAAGTTCAACATGCTCGTCACCCGCACCTTGCACGACCTCGCCAACAACGTGGAGGAGGCGTCCGACAGGCTGGCCGACCTCGAGAAGGTCGAGGCAGAGCGCAGGCTCGCCGAGTTGGAGGAGAGGCTCTCGCGGCTAGAGGGCGGGAAGGACCAGTGATGGCCCTCGCCTGGGCGGAGCCCGTGAGCGTCATCGTGCTGACCTGGAACGGGCTCGAGGTCACCACCAGGTGCCTGGCAAGCCTTCTTGCGAACACCACCCACCCCGATTTCAAAGTCGTAGTAGTGGACAACGGGAGCACGGACGGCACCCTTGAGTACCTTCGAGGCCTCGATGGCATCACGCTCATCGAGAACGGCGAGAACCTGGGGTTCGTAGGGGGCAACAACGTCGGCCTCGCGGCCACGGTTGGTGACGTGGTCCTGCTCAACAACGACACCGAGATAATCCAGGGCGACTGGCTCGAGCGAATGCAGGAGACCGCGTATTCGGCGGATGACATCGGCGTCGTCGGCTGCAGGCTGGTNAACGCGGAGGGCAACCTGGTCCACGCCGGCACCTACATGCCGCTGCCCAGCTTCTGGGGGCAGGAGTACCCGGGCAACGAGCGCGACATCGGCCAGTACGCCCGCGACCGCCAGGTGGAAGGCGTCATCGCCGCCTGTGCCTATATCAAGCGCGCGGTCATCGACAAGGTCGGGCCCCTCGACACCGATTACTTCTCGTACTTCGAGGACACAGACTTCTGCCTCAAGGCCGCCCGCGCCGGCTTCCTCACTTACTGCTGCGGGTCGGCGACAGTCAAGCACCTCGAGAACGCGTCCACCGACCTCAACCGCATGGACTTCTCCGGGACCTTCAAGCGCTCGCGCGAGATATTCCTCTCCAAGTGGAAAGAGTATTACGAGGAACGATACACGCGCCGCCTGACCTGGCACTCGTTCATCTCCGGACAGGGCATCTACTCCCGCGCCAGCGCGAAGCTGCTCTGGGCTTTCGACCAGGCCGGCGTGGACGTGAACCTCGCTTTCCTGGAGGGAGTCGAGCGCGCGGANCTCGACGACTTCCGCATCAACGANATGAAAAACCGCGCCCCCGACCGCGAACGCNCGCAGGTGCTGTTCGGCCCGTGCGACATGCTCTCCCGCGCGGACGGGGCGTATAACATCGCGTACGTCTTCACCCCTTATGACCGCTTCGAGCCTGCCTGGGTCAAAGAGCTGAACCGGATGGACGAGGTGTGGGTGACAAGCGCCTTCCAGAAGGAAGCCGCGGCGGCCTCCGGCGTGAAGCGGGAGATACTGGTGATGCCGCTCGGGCTCGACCCGGATTACTTCCATGCCGGGATCAAATCGTTCCGGCTCGCCGACCGCTTCACTTTCCTGGCGCCGGTCGAGTGGGGAGACGAGTACGCCGCCGAGACCTTGCTGCGCGCTTTCACGGACGAGTTCGCGGCGGAGGACAAGGTCGTCCTGGTCATGAACGTGAAGTCGCCGGTGGCTTCCGAGAGCGAGGTCGCGGGATGGGCCGGCGAGGCGGCGGCGGCGGGCGGAAGCGCGGAGGTCGAAGAAGCGGTCGAGGCGCTGTGCCTGCCCGCGGACAGGGCGCCCGTCGTCTTCGTGGTCGACCACGACATCGAGCCTTACCAGGCGGGCTCGCTCTACCGCTCCTCGGACTGCGTGGTGCTCGCGGGCAGGTCGGGGGAGTGCGGGACGGTCCCCGCGGAGGCCCTCGCCTGCGGCGTGCCGGTCCTGGCTCCCGGCTGGGGCTCGGTGGCCGAGCTGCTGGGCGGCGCGCGCGCCACCGGTTTCGAGTGCTCGCTCGTCCAGGCGCCCTCCACCAGCCTCAGATGGGCCGACCCCGACTACGGCAGCATGCGAAAAGCCCTTCGCGGGGCGCTGGAGGACACCGAGGCGGCGAAGCGGGACGCGGAAAGCGCCTCCGACGAGATTCGGCTCGAGCGCTCCTGGGAGAGCGCGGCGCTCAAGATGATCGAGAGGCTGGATAGCATTGCCCGAGGATAGCAGCGCAAGGCGCGCGAGAGCTCCCCGCCGCGACCTCGGGGAGAGGGCCCTCACATTCTTCAAAGCGCACTGGCACATCATCCTCGTCGTCGCCATCATGGTGGCGGCGTTCCTGCTGAGGCTCTACTACCTCCACAGGCACACGGAGTACACCGCCGACAGCTACTATTTCCTGATCCTCGCCCGGTCGATACGAGACACCTTCACCTATACGGTCCGGGGCGTCGCGCACACCAAGTACCTGCCGGGTTACCCCATCAGCATCTGGCTGGGGGGCTACGTCGCGGGCGGCCTGCAGCACGCGGCCAACCTGATCGCGCTCCTCGGCGCCACGTTCACGGTGCTGGTGGCCTACGGGCTCGGACGCGAGCTCTTCAACAGGTGGGCGGGTGTGGTGCCGCGCTCATCGTCGCGTTCCAGCCGACGTTCCTCAAGTGGACGGTCCTTCCCATGACTGAGGGGCTCTTCACGTTCCTGTTCGCGGCGGGCATCTACCTCCTCCTGACGGGGTTCAAGCGCGCCTCTCTGCCCAGGCGTACGCTGGGGGCTATCGCGGGAGGGCTCTGCTTTCTGGTGCGCTGGGAGGGCCTGCTCTTCCTGCCGCTGATGGTGCTCATCGCGATCATCTATTTCAAAGATTCGGAGTTCAAGTGGTGGGAGGCCCCGGTGATGCTCTTTGTCTTCGGGCTCCCGATGGGCATCTACATCGCGCGCAACCTCATCGTCACCGGCAAGACCACCTCTTACATCGGCGAGTTCAGGGACTACAGCATCAAGGTCAGCTACCAGGTCCTCAAGCACCGGACGAAGGTGCTGGTGTGGGAAGGCCTCTCCGACTCGCTGTACGTGGTGCTGTTCTTCCTCGGCTCTCTCTACCTGCTCCTCCGCAAGAAGTGGAAGGCGTTCCTGCTGGCGGGCGGGTGGTACGCGCTGTTCGCTGGCTTCCACCTGTTCTGGTACTACGCCTACGAGCGTTTCATGGCGCCCGCGGTCCCGGCCGTCGCCCTGGTGCTGGGCTTCCTGTTCGTGGACCTCGCGGCGCTCTCGTGGAAGTTCTTCAGCGATAGCGGATGGGTCGCGCGCAAGCTCGGCGCGCCGCCGGACTCCGCCGCCGGGGAGGCCGAAGCCGGTGCGCCCGACGGTGCGCCCACAGAGGAAGGCTCCCTCGAGCCGTCCGTCCCGGCCGCGCCGGACAGGCCGCGCCGCGCGGGCCGCCACGCCAGGCGCGCTTCGCCAGGCCTCAAGACCGGCCTGCGAGCCGCACAGGTGGTCTGCCTGGTGCTGCTCGCCGCGCTTCTGGCCACGACCGTATGGCACGGGCTCGCGCGCGCCGACCTGGTGATAAAACAGAATTACCTCGCCTTCGCCGACGACCACGGCGGCAGGGGGATGGAGCAGGCGGCCGACTGGCTCAACCGGAACGCGCCCGGCCAGCTCGTGGCGGCGGACGCGGGCCCGTACTTCGAGTGGCTCTACTATCCGGGCGACGTCCTCTACATGAGGCCGGTCCCCTGGGACCTGCCGGTCGAGGCGGCGGACGTCGCTTACCAGGACGCCCCGCGGCTCCTGTACGAGCGCGGCGTCCACTACCTGGTCATCGGCCAGACCGAGAAGGGCGTCGCGGACGAGCTCAAGCTCTTCGGCATCGTCGGCATCTACAGGCCTGAGATCAGAGAGGTCAAGAGGTGGGTCAACCACTACAGCTATCCGAAGCCGCACGACCTCGCCACGGTGATCTTCGAGGTTTTACCGCCGGGCTGAACGAATCATATGTCAGTATGAAAGGAGCCGCATTTGGCTGACACAGCCCCTGAGCAAGAGCCTGCTTCAACCCCGACGGACGAGGCGCCCGCAGCCCCGGACGAGGTGAAGGAAGACGCGGCCGCCGCGGCAAAGCCACCTGAGAGATCCGCCACCGACAAGCGCAACGACAGGATATTCATCGTCCTCCTGATGGTCCTCATCGCAGGTTACCTCGCCACCTTCATCACGCTCACCCTGCTGCGCTATTACAACTTCCGCGGCTCGGAGTTCGACACCGCGATCTTCAACCAGGTCATCTGGCTGCTCTCGCGCTTCAAAGGGGCTTTCAGCACCATCAGGGGCATGAACCTCTTCGGCGACCACATGGCGCCGATCCTCTTCCTGCTCACGCCCATCTACTGGCTCAAGGGAAATGCCCCCGCTCTGCTCACGGTCCAGACCGTCGTGCTCTCTATCGGCGCGGTCCCCATCTACCTCCTCGCGAAGGATAAGCTCGACAGCCGCTGGGTCGCCCTCGGCCTCGCCGGGGCTTACCTGCTCTACCCGGCGCTGCAGTACGTGAACCTGTTCGACTTCCATCCCGAGGCGCTCGGCCTGGTGTTCCTGCTGTTCGCGTTTCTCGCCATCGAGCGCAAGAGGTTCGTGTGGTTCTACGTCCTCTGCGTGCTGGCCGCCATCTGCAAGGAGGACATGGTCCTCGCGGTCCTTGTCCTCGGCATAGTCGTCTTTTTCCTCTACGACAGGCGGGCGGGCAAGTGGGTCGCCGGCGTCTCGCTGGTCTACTTCCTGGGCGTGGTATTCTTCCTGATACCGCACTTCGCCCCGGCGGGCTACCAGTACTCCAGCCGCCTGGGCCAGTTCGGCAAGACGCCGACTGAGGCTCTCAAGAACTTCTTCCTCCACCCGCGCAGGACGTTCGAGATACTGGCGACCCGAGTGAACCTGCGGTACATCTTCGACCTGTTGCTGCCGGTGGCTTTCCTGTGCCTCTTCGCGCCGATATTCCTGCTGCCGGCGCTGCCGGCGTTCATCATAAACATCATCAGCGATTTCTCGCCGCAGCACACCATCGGCTACCAGTACGCGNCGGCCATAATACCTTTTGTCTTCATAGCGGCGATCTTCGGGATCAAGAAGTTCAAGAAGTGGACCGAGGGAGGTTTCCGGGCCCGCTTCGTGGTGGGTGGCGTGGCCGTCGTCCTGGTGCTTGCCTCACTGNCGGGCAACTTCTACCTCAGCCCCAGCCCGTTCTCCGACGGCTTCCGGGTCTCGGCCTACTCTTCGGACAAGCACGTCAGGGCGTTGGACGAGGGTCTAAAGCTCATAGGAGCGGACGCGTCGGTCTCGGCCCAGACTTATTTTCTNGCGAAGCTGTCCGAGAGGCAGTTCCTCTACCAGTTCCCGGACCCGTTCAGGNACCAGGTGCCGTTGTCCTTCTACCGCTCGCTGCCGCCGACGGCGCAGAAGATCATCTTCCCCAACTCGTACCGCATGGCGGACCGCGGCAGGAGCATCGCGACCGACTACATAGCCCTGGACCGGGGCTCCGATATCGGCATCCCGCTGGTCATCTACGACCAGACGGTCTTCAGGCTCCTTCANGGGGGCGGCTACACCAGGATCTATGACCGGGACGGCGTCAGCATCCTCAAGAAAAACGCAAAATAGGGACAGGCACCTTTTTGCATTTCGGCGCCCACTTCTGACAAAAGGTTAGAATGCAAAAAGGTGCCTGTCCCTATTTTGCGTTTGTGGAGGCGTGTTGAGAGAGAGATGGAACAAGGTCGACTGGCTGGTGCTTCTCGGGCTGCTGGCCCTCACGATACTCGCCTGGTCGCGCGTCCTGTTCATGAAACAGTGGTCGTTCGGCATCGAGACCGACTTCATCCGCCAGTTCTACCCGGCGCGGGTGTACGCTGTGCATTCGCTCTCGTCGGGCTCGTTCCCGCTCTGGAACCCATACGTACTGTCGGGCCAGGCCTACTTCGCGTCCTATCAGACCGCCATGCTGTACCCGTTCAACNTGCTGATGGTGGGGCTCTATGCGGCGGCCGGCGCCACGTTGCCTNTCAAGGCGCTGATCGTGTTCGTGGTGTTCCACTTCTTCCTCGCCGGCGCGTTCACCTACATCCTGGCGCGTGACCTCGATTGCGGCAGGGCCGGCTCCACGGTCGCGGCCCTCACCTTCATGTTCTGCGGTTTCATGGTGGCGCACGCGGGGCACATGAACCAGGTGTCGAGCGCCGCCTGGATACCTCTCATATTCTTCCTGTTCAACCGCGCGCTGACGCGGAGGAAGTTCTCTTACGCGGTGGGGGCGGGCTTCGCGATGGCGGTGGCCCTGCTGGCGGGGCACCTCCAGTCAGTCTTCTACCTGTGCGCCATGCTCGCGGGCCTGGTGGTTTACCGGGCGTGGCAGCACTACCGGTCCGAGCCCGATGCGGCGGGAATAGGGTTCGGCATCGCGGCGCTCGCGCTCGCGGTCGTCATCGGAGGAGGCCTCGCGGCGGCTCAATTGTTCCCGACGTACGAGCTCATCGGCCTTTCGACCCGCAGCCGCATCCCGCTGGAAATCGCGCAGACCTCGAGCCTGCCGAGGTGGCAGGTCATCAACCTGGTCTTCCCGAAGTTCTTCGGCACGAACCCNGACAACTACACCGGCGGCTGGCTGATGTGGGAGACCTACGGGTACGCGGGCGTGATCGGCGGCGTGCTGGCGTTCGTGGCGCTCCTGCGCAAGAGGCGCGGGCTGGTGTTCTTCCTCTGGGCGGCGCTGGTGCTCTCTGTGATCCTGGCGCTCGGCCCGGGCGGATTCCTCTTCAGCGTGCTCTTCAAGATGGGCCTCTTCGTGAACCGCTTCCATGACCCGGCGCGGATACTGGTCATATTCGGGTTCACATGCGCGCTGCTGGCGGGGCTCGGCGCCGACCACGTGGTAAAGACTTTCGGCGAGGAGGGGAGGGTGCGCTACGGGTCCGTGGTGCGCCTGGTGGGCTTCCTGACCGCGCTGCTCCTCATCGTTGTCGCCGCGCTCTCCGCGTTCCTTCTGGTGCGCAGCGGCAAGCCGACCCAGAACGCGATCGCTTTCAGGAGCATGATATTCCCCACCGCTATCGTGTTGGTCTTCTTCGTGTTCCTGCTGCTGGCGCGCCGGCTGGAGTTTGAAGGCTCAGTGCTCGCGGTGGGCATCGTGCTGCTGGTCGCTGTCGACCTCATCGCGATGAACGTGCCCTGGGTGATGACGCAGGTCAACACCGCCGACCTCTACGGCGACAGGGGCGCGTCAGGGTTCGTGGCCGCGCAGCCCGGGGTGTTCCGCGTCGAGACCGACGCCGAGACGATGTACAAGTCCCTCGACAACGGCGCTCTCTACGGCCTCGAGAAGGCCTCCGGGGACGACTCCCTGGTCCTGCAGGACTACTACGACTACAGGCAGATCATCCTTCCCCAGGTGTCGCCCGGCGTCCAGATCGGGCTGTTCTACGAGGGCGCGATCAACTCGCCGATGCTCGACGCCCTGAACGACGTTTACTTCATGACCCGCCAGCCGATAGACCCCAGGCTTCTCGCCGCGGGAAAGCTGGAGCTGGTGAGATACGTCGGAGGCATCTACGTGTACCGCAAGACCACGGCGCTGCCACGCGCCTGGGTGAGCGACGCCCGCGCCTACAGCACCAACAAGCTTGTCTACGACGAGATGCTCCGCACCCGCGGAAAAAATGTTCATGACGTGGCGCTGGTGGTGATGCCGAAGGTGGCTGCCGCCGGCGGGGAAGGGGCCATCATCCCGTCGGTCAAAGGCCCGGTGGAAGTCGCGGAGAGGTCGGCGAGCCGCCTGGTCTTATCGGTGGACCCGGGGGCGAAGGGCCTGCTCACGGTGTCAGAGATGTACTATCCCGGCTGGCAGGCGTACGTGGANGGCAGGAAGGCCGAGACGTTCAAGACGGACCTTGCCCTGCGGGGTGTCCTGCTGCCCGGCGGCCAGCGTACTCTCGAGTTCCGCTTCGAGTCCAAGAGCCTGCGCAACGGCATCATCGTCTCCCTCGTGGTGGCGGCGCTTCTGGTACTATACCTTGGAGCCATGATCGTGAAGCGCTACGCCTTCAAGTCCCACAGGGAGAGACGTGAAGCTGTCGGTGATAATCCCCGCACATAACGAAGAGGCTACGATCGACGAGGTGATCGAGCAGGTCCGCGCGGTCGACCTGGGCGACGTCGCCCTGGAGATCATAGTGGTCGACGACGCCTCCACCGACTCGACTGTCCNGAAGCTCGCCGCGCGGGCGGGGCAACCCGGCATCAAGGTGCTCACGCACCCCGCGAACCGGGGCAAGGGCGCCGCGATACGCACCGGGCTATCCTCCGTGACCGGGGACATGGTGCTCATCCAGGACGCGGACCTCGAGTACGACCCGAAAGATTACCCGCGCCTGGTCGCCCCGATAATCGAGGGCCGGGCCGACGTGGTGTACGGCAGCCGCTTCGCCGGACGCCGCGAGAACATGGCTTTCGCCAACCTGGTCGCGAACAAAGTCCTCGCCTGGACGGCTTCGCTGCTGTACGGGAAGCGTATAACTGACGAGGCTACCTGCTANAAGGTCTTCGCGACGGACGTGCTCCGCTCGTTCAAACTATCCTGCGAGCGCTTCGAGTTCTGTCCGGAGGCCACGGCCAAGACGCTCAGGGGAGGCTACCGCCTNGTTGAAGTGCCGATCTCCTACCACGCCCGGACCGTGGAGGCGGGGAAGAAGATACGCNCCTTCGACGGCCTCGTTGCCATCTGGACGCTGCTGCGGTTCAGGTTCAAGCGCATCCCTTGAGAGGTGGACAGAAAAGTGGACGGTGCCTGACCCCTCGGGGTGGGCAAGGTGACTCGCCGAAGGTGCATCACCGGAGTGACGCACCATCGGCGTAAGGATAGACGCGCCAATGCGCGGTGTGGTCAGGATAAATCCTGCCCCATGCACCGTTGGGGCAGGATGAATCCTGCCCCAGGGCGAAAGCCGTTCTGGTAGAATCTAGCAGTTGATCCAGGCGAAACGGGACAGGGCCCGCTCCATATGATAGAAAGACTCAAAGACCTCTGGTTGCACCG
>JGI24132J36420_10001333_pt1 | contig 11247 bp, 11 predicted proteins | sample BarGraNGADG00212_3_FD_36420 | JGI IMG/M metagenome (IMG submission 36420) | reverse complement strand
CAGCGCGAGCAGGGTGCACAAAATGGCAACGGCGCCGCGGGCGCCGACGGCGGGTCGAGTCGAGCCTGGGCGGTTCATGGCCGGGNCCTTGTCATGCGCCACATAACCATNACCAGCAGGATGTCGGTCAACAGGTAGGCCAAAGCCGAAGCCCAGGCGGCCCCGACGGCGGCGTGGGACGGGATCAGCACCACGTCGAGCACGAGCGTCACGACCAGGCCCGCGCCCAGCAGCAGCGAGTTGAGCCCCGGGCGGCCTGTTCCCAGCAGGAATGCGCTGCCGACACCGGCTGCGGGCTCGGCCACCAACCCGAGCAAGATGATGACCGCAGGCAAGATGGCGGCACGGAACTGCACTCCGTACAACCACGGAAAGAGCGGAAACACCAGCAGAATCAGGGCTGCGGCCAGGCCCAGCCCTGCGGCAAGCAGTGGCGCCATCAGCCGCCGGGCCCGGGGCCCGAAGGTCGAGGCGCCCATCCGGGCTACCCGCGGATAGGTCACCCAGGTGAGCGCGAGCGCTGGCAGGCGCAGCAGCTCGGCGTACTTGGACGCCACGGCGTAGATACCGACTGCAGCCGGTCCGGCCATGGCACCCAGGACCAGGAAGTCAAAGCGCAGGTTGAGCAGCCCGACCGTTCCGCCGACCTGGCTGCGCAGCCCGAACCGCACGACACGCCCAGACAGACCCCGATCGGCGCGCCCGCTAAGGCGCACTCCGCTCTGGTGCACCCGGTGTGCGATGCGCATCCAGGCACCGACCGCCACCACGAGGTCAGCCACGATCAGCGCGGCGACGATGAGCCAGGGTCCGCGCAACCCGAGGAGATGTCCGGCCAGGTATGCCGGCAAGAAGGCGGCCTCTTCGGCGGCAATGACCACGTTGCAGCCGCGCAGGTCCTCCAGCGCCTGCAGACATCCCTTGGCCACCGCCACCGGGAGCTGGGTGGCTACGGTGACCCCGGCGACGGCCACGACCGCCAGCGAGGTGGACGAGATGAAGTACCGGTGGATCAATGGTGCCAGGGCGAACCACCCAAGCATCCCGACCAGGGCGCCCGCGAACATGACAGCGATGACGGTCGGCCACAGGTGGGGGTGGTCACGTTCGGGCCCGGCGATGAAGTACCCCATGGCACTGGGCAGCCCACAGGCCGCCAGAACGCCGGCAAGACCAGGCAGAACCCGCAGCAGCGCCAGAACACCCACGTCGCTGGGTCCGCCGGCCCGGGCCACGATGACGGTGACGACGCCCAGCGCCCCCATCGCCACGATGCGGCTTCCGAGGTTGCCCGCGACGGCGAGCCCTGGCAGGCGGCGAAGCCTCGGGCCCGGGGCCCCCGAGCTTGTGATCTGTGTCAGCGATGCCATCGGCCACGCACCATCAGGTCGAGTCCGGCGACAAGGCCCAGAAACACCCACAGATGCCGGAAGTGGAGCACTTCGTAGAAGAATGCCGAGGCCAGGAAGGCGACCCCCAGCCCGAGCAGGTACTCGGGTCTGGGGACCATAGCGGCAACCTCCGGTGGAAGAGGGCGCACGGCCACCCGGGTCAGCCGCACGCCGATGGCGCAGAACAAGATGATGAGCCCGACGCCACCCAGTACCCCGCGCTCGGCCAGGGTTGCCACATAGTCGTCGTGTGCCTCCTTGACATAGGGGGCTCCCTGGTTGATCAGGGTCTGTTTAGTTTGGCCCGGGCCCAGACCGATGAGGTCTCCGTTGTAGAACAGATGCATGCCCTCGGTGAAAAGAAGCGCGCGCTGGCTGCTGGACGCGCCACTGCGCCCGACCGAGTCCTGCAGCAGTTGTACGCTGTCCGCGGCTTTGGCGCGGATCGCGGGCACGCTGACGTTCGGTGCGACGATGGCGGCCGGCAACAGCAGCAGGGCCACGACAGCGATGGCGACGATGGGGCCGCGGGCCTTGGCGACCCGAACCGCGCCGGCAACAGCCAGGGCCGCAATCAGTGAGACCCCCGCTCCGTTGGACCCGGTGAAGACGATCGCGGTGAGGATGAGGATCACGCCCAACAGACGGATCCAGCGCCGGCCGATCACCCTGGTCGCCAACAGCACCAGGAGCGCGCACAAGAAATAGTTGCCCGCCATGTTGGGGTCGTTCATGGTCAGCGCGGCGCGACCGCCGTTCTTGGGGTTGATACCAGCCACGGCACCCAGACCTGCAAGCCGGGCGAAGACCAGGACGGCCGCCCACGCGATCCCACTCCAGCACCATGCCTGGAGGAAGACGCGAAGCACCCATGGCCTTTGCACCGCGTTCGCGACGCCAGCCGCAAACAACAGCAGGAACAAGTCCTGCAAGACAGGTAAACTGGCCAGGGCTGCACGCTGGTGGACCGCAGCAATCAAACCAGCGATCATGAGGGTGCCGATGCCCAGGCAGTACGGAAGGGCCACCGCGTTGCCGTAGCGGTACAGCCACAGGATGGTCATGATCAGGGCTGCAGCCATGGTGGCGTCGGGCACCGCGGTGTTGCCTGGGCCAGCCGGAGTCAGGATTGGCACGGTCCAGACTGCAAGGGCCGTCAGGTACCCCACTGTTCGCAGCCCGCGGGGAACCGGGACTGCGGCGACCAGGGGGGCGCGAACCGATGTCCGACTTGTGGCCCGGCCTCGCCGGCCGGAGCGGGTACGGCGCGTCGGCGCCTCCTGGGGAGGAACCCGATCCCCGGACATCGGCTCGCCGGCCGTTGCGGCTGGGTAGCCACGGACGCGACCAGTGGTCAGCTGCTGCATGCGACCAGCTCCCCCAGCAGCTCGAGGTGTTGCCTGGCGAAGCCGTCATGATCGCTGCGCACGGCAATCTCGGCCAGCCCGGTGAGCATGGCTGAGCGCCACAGATCAGGGCAGCGACCCGTGGACGCAAGTCCGTCGCCCACGAACTCGGCGACCAGCTCTGAGTACCAGCCCTGCCCAGCCATGGCGTACCTGATGCCGGAGCCCCACCGGCCCGCGAACAGCCCCGAGTGCCCAGGCACCGCCGACCCAGCGTGGGTGTGCCGGTCGAGGTAGGAGGAGTAGCTCAGGGCGAACCGCACGCGGTCTCTGACCGGGTCCCCGCCGACCATGGCATGCTCCCAGTCCACTACCCCTGAGACCACACAGGAGGTTCGCAGGATGTTGCCGCACCAGAAGTCGCCATGGACGAGCGCGCCAAGACCAGGACGCTCTATTTCAAGCTCGATGGAATGTGTTGCCCCTGCAAGAGACTCGACGTCCGCGTAGGAGCCGAACCGGGTACGTAGACCGTCGTCCCACCACAGCCAGGGCGCCGGAGCTACGTTCAGGCGGGTGAGCTGACGCAACCATCGGTCAGCTTGGACGAAGTCACGGCGCACCTGATGAGAGTCACTGGTGTGCCTCCATCGGTGGTAGCCCATGGCCATCGGCACACCGGGGCAGGCGCTCATCACCAGTGCGGTGCCCAGTGGCGCCTCTCGCAGCTCCAGAACCCGTGGCGCAGTGTTGTAGACCATCGTCGGATCGACTGCCGCGAGCGCCCGAAGAACCGTTGCCTCGGCATCAACCGAACGACAGGCACCCTTGGTTGTGCCGACCTTGCACGCCAGCAGGGGAGAGCGCGAACCGTCGACGAAAACCATGACGGTTGCTTTGGGGTTGGCGTCCTTTGACATGGCAATCACCACAAGGCGTGTCTGCCTTCCAGGCAGATGATCGTGGACGATGTCCCGGACCAGGGTGCCGAGCGCCGGCTCCATCGCGATGGCTGTCATCGTCGTCTCGCAATCACGGCACGGCCGGGCACTACGCTTCCCACCAGAGCTTGGACCAGCCGGTAGCGGCCGCCTCTGAGCGCGGCCTCCGCCAGAAACGACCCGCGACTGACCCCCGGTGGGATCGTTGCCAGGTTCGCCCACGCCCAGGCGAGCGTGCTCGGGTGGTCCTCGACCACGAAGGCCGCCCGGTGCCACGAGGGTAGGACAACGTACTCCCGAGAGATCTGGAGCCCGAGCCGAGCTGCTTTGCGGCGCAACCGGATCCGGCTTCCTGGGCGGTCATCGCTGAGGACCACCCTGGCGCCAGGGGCAAGGCCACTGATGCCACGTGCCTGGCCGTGCCCTCGAGGCGCCAGGATCAGGTCTCCAGGCTCGGTGATCAGACGCACCGCCTCGGGTGCCCCAATCATCACGACGCCTCCGACCAGATTCGCGTCACATGCGCGGGGACACTGCTCGAGAAGTAGACCTCCTCGAGCACCGCCGCCAGCGTCTCGGGTGCATAACGCGCGCCGAGCTGGCGTCGTGCGTTGAGCGCCCACTGGTGGGCGATACGCGGGTTGGCCAGCGCATGGTCCAGGGCCCCCGCCAGGAGGTCGGCCCGCCCGGGCGGCACGAGCAGCCCCGACTCCCCGGGGATCACCACGTCGGGGACGGCGTTGACTGCCGTGGCGACCACCGGGATGCCGCTCTGCTGGGCTTCGACGATGACGCACGGCAGCCCTTCGTAACGGCTCGCCATGGCGAACACGTCAAATGCGGGCAAGATCGCCGGGACGTCGGCCCGGTTGCCCAGCAACAGGATTCGATCCTGCAGCCCGAGGGCGGCGACCTGTTGGCGGGCAGCCTGCAGCAGCGGTCCGTCCCCTGCCCACACCAGCATCGCCGCTAAGGTGAGCCGGGAAACCGCCTCGATCAGGATCTCGGGCGCCTTCTGGTAGTCCATCCTGCCGACGGTCCCGACCACGAGCGCGTCGTCCCGGATCCCGAGCAGCAATCTAGCTCGTGCGCGCGTCGCCGCGTTCGTGACCACCGTTGGTGGGTCGACGGCCGGGCCGATGGTCCGAATCTGCTCCGGTCTGGCCAGCCCCCGCCGGATCATCTCGACCGCGACGCCGGTGCCGACCGCGAGGTAGACGTCGGTCAGCCGGGACAGGCTCCGCTCAATCTGGACATACGTGGCCCGGGTCAGCGGGGACTGAAACGCATGAAACGGGAATCCGTGCATCGTGTGAACTACCCGCTTTGCCCCGACCCGGCGAGCAGCCACTCGGCCCAGGGCCCCCGCCTTGGCGCTGTGGGTGTGGACCACGTCCACGTGCCGTTCGCGAAGAACGGCGATGATCCGNGCCAGGGCGATGGCGTCCTGGCGCGGACTGATCGGGGAGACCAGCTCGGGGATGATCACGACGTCAANGCCATGGGCGCGCGCCTNGTCCAGCAGCGGTCCACCACTGCCGGTGACCAGCGTGCCGCGGTAGCGCGCAGNATCGATGCTGACGGCGCCTCGCACGGCAACCCCGCCCGCGCCGGCTATGCAGCGCGTCACAATGTGGGCAACGTTCACGGGCATGGGCGTTCACGCCCCCTCGGGGAGCTGCCTGACACCGGTGCCAGCGCGCGACCCGGCGATCAGATCCAACAGGTGAACTCCGGGAGTTGACGGCAGCAACACCTCGGAGCACGGTATGCCGGACGCCAGGTCGCCGGCGCAGCCCACCACCGCAGGGTGGGCCGGACCAAGGGCCGTTCCGAGCGCCAGGGTCGAGGCGAAAGCCCAGTAGCGACGAAGCTCGCCCGCGGCGTAGGTCCCTGCGGCGATGACCCGGGCGGCCTCGCGAGACCTTATCGACACCATCGCGACGTCGCTGTCCGACCCACGGCGCAGCACCAGGATCCGCTGTGCCACCACGTCTTCTCGTCTGGCCGTCCAGCTGCTCTCCCGACGCCCGTGCGGCATTCGACGACCCTTCCCGGAGGCGGTCCGCAAAGGCTCGAGTACGCCGTACAAAGTCGATCCGTAACAGACGCAAAGGTTGTCGCTGATGGCCTGCGCGCCAGCGCTCATCGCGCCGGCCAACAGCGTGGACTTGCCCACACCCCCTGGTCCGGCAAGCACGACTCCCTGCCCGTCCACGAGAAGGGCCGACACGTGCATCGGTACCCCGCCCTTGAGTCCGGCCCACCACAGGACCGGGTACTGCAACAGGGCTTCGCGCCACAGCAGCGTGGTCCGTGCTGGCGCGAGCAGTGCGAGTCCGCGTTGGCTGGGCCTTGGTCGCGGACGGGCCTCGACCTGGAGGCAGTCATCGCTGATNGTCAGGCGCAGGTCCACGCCGCTGGCGCAGGCGTCCTTCATCACGACCCGCTCCTGGCCCGCCCAGGCACCTCGCGTCAGCGGGTCGAGGCCTTCGAGCCCGAACGGGCCGGCACCGAGCTCAACCCGGACATGGACGTCCGGTGACAATCCGTGCGTGAACTGCCCCGCGCACGCCTCGGCCACCCGCTGGCGCCACGGTCCTTTGGGCGCGTCGACGGCCAGGGTCAGACCCGCGCTTCGGCAGATCACGCTCATGTGGTCCCCCTCAACGCCAACCGATGAGCCTGCCAGCGACGTTTGAGCCAACGCGGCCGGCCGTAGGTCACCACACCCAGCACAGGCCAGTCGACCGACTCGAGCAGCTCATGGACCGGCCGCAGTTCTCGGGCGCGAACCTTGGCCGGGCTGAAGATGACGATTGCCGGGTGCTCGCCCGGCTCCTCCCAATGCCCGTTCAAGGCAGCGCACTGCAGCCGGTGGCTCACCTCATCTTTGTGGGTGACGCCCAGTGCCTCGGCCATCTCGCCGGCCCTGGCCTGGTCGGCTTGACGCACCGCCAGGAGCATCGCCCGCGTGCTGCCGTGCCTGAGCCCGAGCAGCGCCATCCGGTCAGCGATGGGGGTTATCGCGCCCGTGTTGGGGGGGTCCTGCACATCCCTGATGTCGACATGTCCGATCGTCGGCGCGCCCATGGCATACGCGATGGCCTTGGGGTCGCGCAGTGTGGGACGCAGGGTCTCCATGAGCGCTGCCAGCCCGAGCCCACCGATCAGCCCCAGGAGCGCAGCAAGGGCCGCGGTCTGGTTGGTGCCCTTGGGCACCGGAACAGTCGGGGTGGCCACCGCGTCCAGCAGAACCGTCGATGACATTGTTGCCGAGGCGACGATGAGGTCGGAACGTTGGCGCATATCGTCGGCCATGGTCGCCTGGATGGCGTTGATCTGTGCCTGCAGGCTGTAGACCCCCCCTGCGGTGGCCGTGGACAACCTAGGGATCAGGACGTCTCGCTGCCTGGTCAAGGTGAGGATCGTGGAGCCCAGGGCCTCGACCCGGTTGGTCGTGACGTCGCGGCCGCCGGCGTTGGCGAATGCCAGCAGCTGGTTGGTCAGTGACTCGGCGATGCGGGCAGCCCGCACGGGGCTGCCCTGGGTTACCGCGATCTCGATGATCGGAGACACGCCAATCCTGTTGATGCTGATGTGGTCGGTGGCGAACTGAACGGGGTCGATGTTGAGGCCGCCGCTGAGCAGCGCCCGCTGGACCACGCCCGGGCTGGTGACGATGCCCAGTGCACGGTTGCTGAGGGCATCGGCCTCCACGTTGGACGACGCGAGTGTGGTGCCGACTTCGACTCGCCCGACCGCCTCGTACATCACCGGCTGCTTGCTGCCGAGATAGAGCATGGCAGCCACCGGGAGGGCAATGCAGATCGCGATGAGCAGCCAGTGGCCACGCACTACCCGATGAAACGCTTCGTCAATGGTCATGAAATTTCCCCTGGATGTGAAAGATAACTGGACGCTACGGTCCCGTGCGCTGGGATGCTTCCGCCTCAGATACGAGCGCGACCTACGCCGATTGCACGAGGCCGCAGCTGACGCGACCACTGCCTCTTTACGCCTCTGTAAGGGACCAGGGCGGCCCTGGTTTCGTCAGGTCCTAGGTGGCCTCTCACCGGCGCGCAGACAGCCCACAATCTGGTCTGCGAAGGTGTTGTGGCTGCTGGCCTTTGGTCTTGATCGCACTCATGAGTGCGGCAACCTCTACGGCGCCGACCAGGTCGGCGTTGACCGGCAGGAGGCTTAGGCAGGCGCCGGCGCCGAGGGCCGGTGCGTGGTGGGTCCTGCCAACGGCGGTGAGCCGACGACGCTGCGAGCCCGACAACGCCCTCGGGTCTGGGTGGTGCCGAACACAAGGCTCCCCTCGACTGCACCGGCTGCGGGTAGCTCGGGCCACCGCACTAGTCCTGACGCATTGCAGGCCCCGGGCCGGCGCGGCCGCCGATTCGGGAGTTAGCCGTAAGCACCGGCAGGGAGCGAGCGGCCCACGAGGGCAAAATGGTCAGCTGTCCCGGACGGGTTCTCGTGTCGGCCACCCCGGGAATTCTCCAGGCACGCCACAGTCGAGCCTCGTGGCCAACCGGCATCTCAGCGTCGGGCTCACCGGCGCTGCTCCGGGCGCGACACCCACATCGGTTTCCCGGTGGCAAGTCGCGAGCACGACCCAGTCCTTCAGCCTCACAGATTGCCGAGCCCCATCTTTGTCCGGGGATGAATGGGCCAACAGGTGTGACGTCGTGCTTCGATCCCGCTGGCCGAACAGGAGGTTCGGGTTAGCCGCGGGCGGGCGTCGACGGGGCGAGGCTGGGGGCTTCCTGACTCGCGCAGGCCTCGAGGCGGAACTTCCCACCCCGAGACCCCGCGAGCTTGACGGGTTGTTCAGTTGTAGTAGCCCAGGAGGTCGGCGATCACGTTGACGGTGCCGGCGGAGTTGTTGAAGGTGACGGTGTTTCCGGGGCCGAGCGGGACCAGGACCATGTTGGGCAAGGTCTGTCCGGCCACGTAGTTGAGGTTGGATGCCAGGGGCAGGGGTTGCCCGCCGGGGTAGACGATCAGGTCGCCGGCCGCGGTCGGGCCGGTGATGGTGACGTTCAAGGCGACCGCGGTGGTCCCTGCGGGCAGGCCGGGAACCGTCAGGGTCAACGCCTTCCCGGAACCGAGCTTGGCCTGGAGTGCGCCGACCCCTATCCGGGTGTCCAGGACCCGGACCGGGGTCACACCAGTGAACCCGCCGCCGGCCCCCGGCGCGAAGTAACCCAGGACGTCGGCAATGACGTTCACGGTGCCGGCCGAGTTGTAGAACGTGAGCGTGTTCCCGGGCCCGAGCGGGACAAGGACCATGTTGGAGATGGTCTGCCCAGCCAGGTAGTTGAGGTTGGATGCCAGCGGGCGGGTTGGCTGCCTGGGTAAACGCTCAGGTCGCTGGCCGCGGTCGCGCCAGTGATGGTGATGTTCAGTGCGACCGCGCTCGCCCCGGCTGGCAGGCCCGGGACCGTCATGGTCAACGTCTTTGCGGCGCCGAGCTTGGCCTGGGGTGCGCCAAGGCCTACCCGGGTGTCCAGGACCCGGGCCGGAGCTTTCCCGGTGAACCCGCCGCCAGTGCCTGGCGCGTAGTAGCCCAGGACGTCGGCGATGACGTCGACGGTGCCTGCCGAGTTGTAGAACGTAACCGTGTTCCCGGGCCCCAGTGGAACCTGGACCATGTTGGGGATGGTCTGCCCGGCCAGGTAGTTCAGGTTGGACGCCAGGGGTACCGGATGCCCGCCGGGGTAGACCGTCAGGTTGCCTGCCGCGCTCGGGTTGGTGATGGTGACGTTCAGTGCGACCGCGCTCGCTCCTGCAGGCAGGCCCGGGACAGTCAGGGTCAACGTGTTGCCGGCGCCGAGCTTGGCCTGGGGTGCGCCGACCCCTATCCGAGTGTCCAGGACCCGGACCGGGGTCCTACCGGTGAACCCCGCCTTCGCGACTGTCGGAGTGACCGCGGCAGAGGCCGCCGACGCCGGCGAGGTGCCGATGACGTTGGTTGCGGTGAGGGTGAATGTGTAGCTTGTGCCGTTGGTCAGGCCGGTAAGGGCTCGCGATGGATTAACCTAGCTTCCGGGCTCGGGGCGGCTACGGTTGTGCTATGGCGGATCTGGCGGAGTCGTTGGCGCGGCGGTTCGAGGTGCTGCGGCCGCATCTGAGTGAGCTTCAGCGTCGGTTGTGGTTGGGGGCGGAGGCCGCCGAGCTGGGTGCCGGGGGTGTGGCGGTCGTGGCACTGGCGGCGGGGGTGGCGCCGGACACGGTGCGCCGGGGTCGGGCCGAGGCCCAGGGTCTGGATGCCGCTTCGGTGGTCAGATCCCGCCGGCCCGGTGGCGGCCGGAAGCGGGCCGAGGTCCACGACCATGATCTGGTAGCGGCGTTGGAGGCGTTGATCGACCCGGTGACCCGTGGGGACCCGATGTCGCCGTTGCGGTGGACGAGCAAGTCGACTCGGACCCTGGCGCGGGCGTTGACCAAGGACGGTCACCGGGTCAGCGACTTCGTGGTCCGGCGGCTGCTGCGGGAGCTGGGCTACAGCTTGCAGGCCAACGCCAAGACCACCGAGGGCGGCCAGCACCCGGACCGCGACGCGCAGTTCGGATACCTGGGCGACCAGGCCCAGGCGCACATGGACGCTTCGAACCCGGTGATCAGCGTGGACACCAAGAAGAAGGAGCTGGTCGGCGCCTACAAGAACGGCGGCCGAGAATGGTCACCGGCCGGGGAGCCGGTGAAGGTCAAGGTGCACGACTTCATCGACCCGGACCTGGGCAAGGCCAACCCCTACGGGGTCTACGACGTCGCGGCCGACACCGGGTGGGTGTCGGTGGGCACCGACCACGACACCGCGCAGTTCGCCGTGGCCACCATCGCGCGCTGGTGGACCACCGTGGGCGCCGCCTCTTACCCCGGGGCCACCGGGCTGCTGATCAGCGCGGACGGTGGCGGCTCCAACGGCTCGCGAACCCGGATGTTCAAGACCGAACTCGCCGCCCTGGCCGCCCGCACCGGCCTACGGATCACCGTGTGCCACCTACCGCCGGGCACGTCCAAGTGGAACAAGATCGAGCACCGGCTCTTCTCCCACATCTCCATGAACTGGCGCGGGCGACCCCTGACCAGCCACGACGTGATCGTGCAGACCATCGCCGCTACCACCACACGCAGCGGGTTGAAGGTCCACGCTGAGCCGGACACCGGGACCTACCCCACCGGCGTCAAGATCGGCGACGAGCAGATGAAAGCCCTGGAAACACAAGGGATCCTCACCCGCCACGGCTTCCATGGCGAATGGAACTACAGCCTCAACCCGACAGCTGACGACACGCCCGACTCCAACGACCTTAAATAATCGCGGGCACTAAGCTCCGGGGCGACCTCGTCTATCCAGGCCAGGACGCCTCCCGCCAGGTGGGCGACATCCCCATATCCGGCAGCCAGGAGCCTGCGGGCAGCCTGTTCGGAGCGCACCCCGCTGCGGCAATAGAGCACGACCGGTCGGTCGCGGGGGATGCCCCCGAGGCCGCTGCCGTCCAGGATCGCGCCAAGCGACACGGCCCTGGCGCCCGGGATCGCCACGATGGCCCG
>JGI24132J36420_10001331_pt1 | contig 11258 bp, 10 predicted proteins | sample BarGraNGADG00212_3_FD_36420 | JGI IMG/M metagenome (IMG submission 36420) | reverse complement strand
TACGGGCCAGGATACAACTGGGTATTTGAACTATAATGGCCGTATAAACATAGAAGTCAGAGGCTCAAGTTCTCAGACATTGCCAAAAAAACAGTATGGGCTTACTACAAACAAGATGGACAATGTTACAAAAGTAAACGTAAGCCTGCTGGGTATCTATATTATTCATGTAATTACACGGGACAGAAATTTTATACAGAAAATTATTAAGGAATAATGTGAAAGATTCATTAACCACTGTTGGGAAGGTCGGGGATGGACAATGTAAACATTTAGCCGTATGAACAACAAACTGATAAAATGAATGTTTAAAGGAAGGTGCTGGAGATAATGATTCAGAATTGAATGACAAAAAGTATAAATTATTTAATTATTGTTTTTTCGGTAGTGTTGTCCTTACCGGCATTTTCGAAGAATGAAACGCCAAAATCGGCAACTATCAGTGGTTTTGTCAGGGATGCTAAGAACGGTGAAACCTTAACCGGCGCTGTCATTTATCCTGAAGAGATTCCTACGGTCGGGATTGCTACCAACTCGTATGGATATTTTTCGCTAACACTTCCTGTTGGTAAATATTCATTAATTGTCCGGTTCCTGGGCTACAAAACCAAAACTATCCCATTGGATCTGAAAGAAAATACGCAGATGTCTTTCGACATGGAGGAAGAATCAGTTGCCCTAAAAGAGATTACAATTACGGGAGAGAAGAATAACAATAATGTGGTTCAAAGTGAATTAATTTCAAAGATCAATGTCAGGGAAATTCAGAATATACCGGTTATTCTTGGTGAAAAAGATATTTTAAAAACAATCCAGCTTTTGCCCGGAGTAACCCCGGCCGGAGAAGGTAATGCCGGGTTTTTTGTGAGGGGAGGCGGTGTTGACCAGAACCTTATCCTGCTTGACGAAGCGCCTGTATATGATCCTTCTCACTTACTTGGGTTCTTTTCTACTTTCAATTCGGATGCCATCAAGGATATTACATTATACAAAGGCGGTTTCCCGGCTGAGTATGGCGGACGATTGTCATCGGTGGTTGACATAAAGATGAATGAAGGCAATAATAAGGAATTTCACTTTTCCGGGGGGATAGGAATAATTGCTTCCCGGTTAGCCATTGAAGGACCTATATTAAAAAACAAAGGCTCCTTTATGATTGCAGCCCGGCGGACCTACGCCGATGTTTTTCTGAAATTTCTGCCCCATAACGGAGCTGATTCCATAGCGAGCAAATCGACCCTCTATTTTTACGATTTAAACATGAAAGCCAATTATCAGCTTTCAGCCAAAGACAGGCTCTACTTTTCATGTTATCTCGGAAGAGACAATTTTAACCTGGGAGGGGCGCTGGGTCTGAACTGGGGCAATGTCACAGCTACCACAAGGTGGAATCATATTATCAACGATAAATTTTTTTCAAATACATCATTAATTTTCAACCGTTACAGCTATAATTTTAATGTAGCAGTTGGCAATTTGACCATGAGGGTAATTTCAGAAATAAAGGACTGGAATCTGAAAGAAGATCTCCATTTTTATCTTAATTCAAAAAACACAATCAAATTTGGGTTCAATTCCATTTATCATACTTTCGTTCCCAGCAAAGTGGATAGTACTGCTTTTTTCCGCATCAGATCAATGGACAACAGGTTTGCTCTCGAAAACGCTCTGTATATTTCTGATGAACAAACTATTTCCAGTCATCTGAAGGTGAGTTATGGAGTTCGCTATTCACTATTCAGTTCAATAGGACCGGGGACTGTCTACACCTATGATCAGGTTTCGGATGTTGTGGATTCTGCGACCTATCGCAAAGGGAAAATATTCAATTCCTATGGAGGATTTGAACCTCGACTTCTTGTGAATTATATCATAAACGATTCAGTGTCGGTCAAAGCTTCTTATGCGCGGAGCCGTCAGTACATTCATTTGTTATCGAATACAACTTCGACCACCCCATTTGATCTGTGGGTACCGAGTAATATAAATATTTTACCTGAGATTGCAGATCAGTATACCCTTGGTTATTTCAGGAATTTCTCAAATAATATGTATGAGACATCGGTTGAAGTTTATTATAAAACACTGCAAAACCAGATTGATTACCGAAATGGAGCCAATCTTATTCTGAATAACAAAGTGGAATCACAACTGGTATTTGGAAAGGGATGGGGGTATGGCGCTGAATTTCTGATCAGGAAAAAGTATGGTAAACTGACTGGATGGATCAGTTATACTCTTTCGAAAACAAAAAGACAATTTCCCGATATAAATGGGGGCAATGTATTCCTGGCAAAACAAGACAGACCGAATAATATTGCTGTTGTGGGAATGTATGAACTCAACGCGAAACTCACTTTTTCGGCTACATGGATATATATAAGCGGGAATGTTGTAACATTTCCAAGCGGACGTTATCTTGTCGATAGTAATATTGTTCCATATTATACAGAGCGTAATGGTTACCGGATGCCTGATTACCACAGGTTAGATATTGGACTTACATGGCAGCGGAAAAAAACTAAAAGATTTGAGAGTAACTGGAACTTTTCAGTCTACAATGTTTACGGACGCTTCAATGCTTATGCAATAAATTTCCAGGAGGATCCTAATGATCCGACGAAAATGCAGGCGGTGCAATTATCTCTCTTCCGGTTTGTTCCCGCCGTTTCATATAATTTCAAGTTTTAAGATGTAAAAAAATGGGAATAAAAAAGAAAATAAGATTTAAAGATGCACTCAGGATTGTATTGTCCCTGGCGCCTTTATTAGTATTCTCCGGTTGTCAGAAAGTTATCAATGTTGATCTTAATGAAGCTGCACCAAGGATTGTAATTGAAGGGTTAATCAACGACAGAGGTGGCCCATATAGTGTTACTATCACTAAATCAGGGAGTTATTTTAATCAACCGGTTTTACCATCGGTATCAGGCGCCGATGTAACAATAACCGACGATACAGGCATAACCGATACATTAAGAGAAGCAACCCCGGGTATTTATGTAACTTCAAGGACAATGGGAACTCCGGGAAGAACATACACCCTGAAAGTAATATCAGATAACCGGGAATACTCTGGTACTTCAACTATGTTAAGCCATGTAAATATTGGTTCCCTGAAATTGGTAAAAAGTGAGTTTCAGCGACTCGATTTCAGTGGAAACACTCAGCATGAAATCAACATGGAGATTCACTGTTTTTTCAAAGATCCCGTCGAAGAGAAGAATTTTTACAGGATAAAAGTTCTTAAGAACGATTCCATCAATACTCAAAATTACAGGTTGTACGATGATCAATATACCAATGGCCTGGAAACAGAGCTGCGTGTCGCGCGTGCTGAGGCAGGAGTCACTTTCAGAGTGGAACTTTTATCGATCGATAAACAGACTTATGAATATTACAGAACTCTTGATGACCTGCTTTTTACTAATCCCTTCTTTGGTTCCACCCCTGCTAATCCGAATAATAATCTCAGCAATGGAGCTTTGGGGTATTTCGGGGCGGTCGCTATTTCGTCGAAGACAATAATTATTACAGACTCTCTGATTAATTCGGTGAAACAGATTGAGTGATCCTATTTCTTCAGACTTGCTTTTGAAAAAATGTAATCGGGAATCTTAACATTGAATTCAATATCCATAATCTGGAATTCGGTTCCTTCGCCCTCTTTAAGGACATCTTTGAACAGTATTTTTTTGGGAAACCATCTGCCCTGGATTCGCAAGACATCTGAGAGTTCCATCCTTTTCAACAGAACGCCGCTTTTCGCATAGAGCTCCTTTCTTAACGGTATGAAACGGTCCTTATCCACCCAGATTTTTTGAGTCTGATAAGCAACACCGGTACTATTTGCGGTAAGGGTAATTACCCAGCAATTGCGGTCGCCTGTTTTTTCTTCTCCATCTACTTTGCCTGTATAATGATTGAGGAGATGCGGATCTTCCATCATATCTTCATAGGATAGATCAGAACCCATAACGGATTGCCTGAGCATGTGCCCTGAAATCTGGATTATCCTGTCGGTTGATGGCGAAAAGATCCAGGAGATTGTCGAGCTTAAGCATTTTAGTCCCCTGTTCACGTGGTGGCGAGAGATATTCAGTAAAGGATTTATTTTCACCCATACTCCACGATCTGGATTCAACTGTCCTGGTATTTCTGGGGTTATGTATAATCATTTTAGAGGTAAATACCCTCGATACGGCCGACATATTATTATCAACCTTTTCGATTATTTCCATGGCCGAAGGATTCTGTGCGTTTAATGAAACACTCAGTAAGATAATCAGTAAGATAATGGGTATGGCAATTTTTCTCATGCTTCTAATTCTTTAAATAATTGAGCTGTTTTGCGTTTATAAATACCTATTCCCGAGAGTGCTGTGCCTGCTACTGTGGAGAAAAGGCCGGGGATAAAACCAATAAAAAAAGCAATTGCAGTTATCCTTGCATGAAAGACAGATGGCATCAAAATGGAAGAGTTTTTCATCATCGATCCTAAATCAAGTCCGTGGTTCTGGAGGTATAGTGAAAGCAGGAGACCGACCGCAGTCCCGCTAACAGATCCGACGATACCTATCAGTACGGCTTCATATATCATTGTTCTGTAAATGTGGGAATAGTCTTCACCGATAGCCAGACGCGTTCCGAATTCCATGTACCTCCTCATTCCGCCAAGCAGTCCTGCATTCCAGAAGACAAGCGACATTGAGAGAACAAAGACAAGTACTACGAATGCTCCTACCTGACTTATCTGGTCCATCATCTGGCCCAGATTGTTCTGTTTCCTGAGTGTAGTTATCACGGGAGCATACTTATCACCTGACGGAGGGAAGAGGAGGTTAAACCGCGTTACAACCTGTTCTGCAGTTTTATCATCGTAATATTTTTCAGGCAGATAACCGATTATCTCTCCGGCAGCATCATTCATATCGAGGGCGTCGCGTACATCTTTTAAGTCGACAATAACGGAGCCCTGATCCATGCCCGGGGTACCGAATACTATAGTTCCGGCTATTACGTAATTGTACATAGCCATGCTGCCATTCATGGTGGAACCAATAAGCGTAACTGTATCTCCCGGATTTACTTTAAGTTTTTGTGAGAAAAGTTCACTGATAAGAATCTCCCCCTGATGTGCCGGTAATCTGCCCCTTCGCAAAGATTTCTCAAGATTAAACCTTTCTATTTCAGAATGATCACCTGAAAGCATATCAATCCCAATGCCTAAAGCAGGACCCTGCGAACGAGTTTCCCCTGCCGGATCGGGAGCATCAATAAGTCCTCCGAAGTGAATCCGTTGTTGCCATTTCATTGCCGGGAACTCCATTTTAAGCTTCTTCATAAGTGAATCAACTCCTGTTAAAGCAAGATCATTCGGAATCTGGTCTATGTTTCCGGCATAGGGTGCAGTCATGATTTTAACATGACCTGTCGAGAATCGTGCATTTAATTCGATACTGTCGTTCAGAAAGCCATTCAACCAGCAATAGAGCGTCACGGTCAGCATAACTCCTATTGTTGCGACAAGAACAGGCAGAAGACTTCTCTGTCTGTCTCTGAATATTCCTTTCAATAAAAATCTGATCATTGCAGTTTCCCCCTCAAAGCTTCTGTAGGTTTCATTTTTGCTATCCTTCGCGATGGCAGGTAGCTAACTATTGTTGTCGTTAGCATGATAAGAATTATAGTCGTGGCAACAAGTCCAAGGCTATAAACCGGGAAAATTTTATCTGCCACGACAAGGCCATAACTTTTTGCTGTTCCTGCGAAGGACATCCCTTTAGTTGCCTGCAAGGCAAGCAACGGAATACCATAGACAGCTGCCAGCAAAGCAGCCAGTACGGAATTAAGCGATCCCTCAAGAGTGAATAAACCTACGACTTGTGAACGGGTCATTCCAAGGGCTATATATGTACCGATCTCTTTTTGTCTCCGGAATATCGAGAGGACCTGTGTGTCAAAGATCGCAAGCATCGCGAGGCTCATCAGGATGATATATAAAACTATCCCTCCGGCAGATTTCATTTTGATTATGTCGGTGACGGTCTTGAGCAGTTCTTCACTACTCTTGAATTTCCATCCTTCGGGAGTGCGTCCGTTAGTGTCGAAATTTCCGCAAACCAATATTGTTGCTTCTCCCGGCATACCCATCATCTTTTGAAGCCGGTCGAGAGGAACCCATATCTGGCCTGCATCAACAGAAGGTACATTTGTGTCGAAAATTCCGATCACTTTCATTTCATTGGCGTCAAATGTTCCATGAACATCACGCCAGCGAATGGTGGTCACATCACCAGTTTTCAAGCCGTTGTCGCGGGCCATTTTACTGCCGATCAGAACAGGTAAATCGTCATTGCTTTTCAGGAACAATTCGCCCGGTAATTTTAAAACCCTCTGGGCTGAACTTATTCCTTTGATGAGGATACTCTGGATCCGGCCACCGGGATAGATTGTCCCTTGCGTTATAAGGACTGGGGCAATTTCTCCTTTGGTTATCAGAGTATCAAAAACTGAGGGGATCTTTGAGTGGGCGTCCGTTAGAGAGAACGGATCGAACGGATCATAAGATGACTGCCAGAACTGTCCGGTTCCTGTTTCCCAGTTGACCATATCATTTCTTGCCTGCCTGTCCCATCCGTTTAACAATCCCTTATGCCATATTATTATCAGGAATGAGAATGAAAGAACAATCACATTGAGCCAGGTTCTGAGACCTGCCCCTGTCAGATTCTTTATTGCGAGTTTGAATAACAGTTTCATGATTCCTGTGATTTAATTACCGGTGATTTCATCCTTTTCAACTTTCCCGTCAACCAGGGAGATCTTTCTCTTAAGATATGAGATAACCTTGTCGTCGTGAGTGGCAAAAATGAATGTGGTTTGAAATTCGCTGTTCAGTCTGACCATAGTTTTGAGAATGTTATGTGAGTTTGCCGCATCGAGGTTTGCAGTAGGTTCGTCGGCAAGTACTATTTCAGGTCTCTTCACCATTGCACGCGCAATAGCCACCCTCTGGCATTCGCCACCCGAGAGNTGGGCAGGTTTNGATTTTACCTTATCTGTAAGGCCGAGCCATTCAAGNGAATCCATCACCATTTTCCTCCGTTGACTTTCATTAAGTTTGAGGAGGAGAAGGGGCAATTCCACATTTTCGAAGACAGTATAAACGGGAAGGAGATTATAACTCTGAAAAATAAATCCAAGCCGCGTTCTTCGCAGCAGGGCAGCCTGTTTTACATTCAGGTCGCTTATCGATAATCCGAGCACTACGGCTCTGCCTTCGGAAGGAGAATCGAGAGACCCGATAATGTTCAGGAGAGTTGTTTTTCCGCTGCCACTGGGGCCAACGACACCCGTAAACTCCGCTTTCCCGATCTTTAGATCAATACCATTCAGGGCAGTGAATCTGCCTCCAGACGTGGGGAAATGCTTTTTGAGCGCTTCAATTGAAATGAGGGTCGAATTTTCCATAATTTTTAAAAATTAAAAACTGCCATAAGTTGTATTCCTTTTCCGGAAAACATATCATTCCCCGAAGTGTTATTATAGATTGCAAATTTCTCAGGATTCCAGAAGAGGAAAAGATAGTAGGTCCAGTTATCGCTTTGCCTCTGAAGATTTATAAACCTGTACCATGTTTTATCGCTCCAGTTATAGTAAATAATGGCTCCAATCTTATTAATTCCCACCGGGTAGTTTACTGTAAGTGAGGAGAATGTTCTATTAAGACCCCGATCAAATATCTCACCGGCTGAGCTGTATCTGAAATATTCTGATGCAATGTATAATCCGTTTCCAAGAGCGAAAGTATAGTCAATGCCGAGGGTGAACAGTTTCGTCCAGGGCTGGAAATATACGGTATCCAGTGTGCTGTGAGTAAGGGAATACTCTGCCCATAATCCGGGACCAATGTCCCATTTCCCATCGAGTCCGATCTTATCTTCCGGATAGGTTGCAGAACCATGTATAATTGCCGGGTTTAGTACCCCTGTTAAATCAGCAGTACGGTGATGAAATGAAAGAGCCACCTCTCCTTTAGGAACGGGGAATTGCATCCTGCCTCCCAGCTCGGGTACTTTTCTGTTTGTCGGAACTGTTTCCCAGCCCCTGGTTTTATCATTTCCCCAGAGAACCCATAACCATGCATTTGCATTATTCTGAAAATAATATCTGCCAAGAAGACCATATACCCCATCGGTAAGCTGGAGCGGATCGCGAGGGTCAATATGATCGAACCACATAAGAGGACGAAGCATGACGGCAGAACCAAAATTGATTTTCTGGAGTCCGGCTCTGAGTTCAAATCTTTCAGCGCTTAATCTGACCCATAGCCTGTATGGTTTGATCTTTGAACCGGATAGATCGTTAGTCCAACCGGTGAAATGATAATTCAGGTAACTGTCNAACGAGATTTCGGAATCGAATTTCAGATTGTTTTTAAAGGTCTTTCCAATTGAGAGTGTAGGNAGGAATCTTGCTCCCACCNGNGTCTGAANAGGATTTGTAAAGTTTAAACCGGTATAAGCATCAATCTGACCCTTAAATTTAATAATACTCTCCTGGGCATGGAGCCGGGGCATTAAAAGAAAAAAGAGAAGGCAGATATTAAAACTAAGATTTCTCATTTATTATTTTCCAATTGATCGCGGCATAATACCATAGAAAAAGAAACTCAGAACAATTGAATAAAAGTATATATCTAATATAGTAACTAATCAGTGACTAGAGTTTGGAGTGACTAAAATGCCTAAAGTTAAAATTAACAGATTAGATTCTTCTATAATCAGCGATTACATTTAATGCTTGTAACACATTTTGATTATTTTTTATGGCTGTGTCAATAATGGACCTCAGGATGGCGAAGTTTTCAGCAGCGCTCAATAGTTTGAACTGTCCGGATATTTTTTGTTTGACCTTGACACATGCCCGGGTTGTCCTCCTGCGTAATCGCTTAATTATCAACCCAAATAATTATTTTTGTTGATATGTGTACGATTTATAAAAAATATCAAATTAATAAACCCTAAAAATGTTAATCCAGTAAAGAAAATTGTTAATAACACTTGATTTTTTAACTTTAGGCACTCTAAACTTTAGCTCACTTTAAGTACTGATTAGTTACATTACCTTAAATCCTAAAACTGTCCATATTTTTCGACCATTTGGGAAAGCATTAATAAACGTTCTTTTGTAACCATGGGTGCGATGGAGCAAGCAGTACTTAAAATAAATCCCTTTCCTTTTATTTTTCCAGTCTCAATAATTTTACGTATATCCGTTTCGGATTTTTCATCATCAGCATAAAGCAGAGAATTAACAGAATCAATGTTTCCTTTGATGAAAAGGTCGTTGCCTATTCGCTCAAAGGCATTTTCTAAATCAACATTTCCAAGAGGCGGGGGGTCTAAACATTCTAATCCTGAAGTATTGCTTTCGCGCATTAGTTCCAATCGGTCACCAATTGAGCCACAAGTGTGAGTATATACGTGTTTCCCTTTTTCACGAATAGTATTGATAATACGTTTTTCGTAAGGTAAAACAAATTCCCTGTATTGGTCAGATGAAATCAAACCCATTCCTGCAAAAGGAGATGAAACTTTGATCGCATCGATGTGTTTATCACACATTTTTATAGCAATATCTAAAATTCCATCAGTAAATTTATCTAAAATAGTTTTGCATTTCCCCGGAGCCATAATTAATGAAATTAATCCATTCTGATATCCGAGCAAATCAAGAAGATAGTCAAACGGAGAGGTTATTTCACCATGAATAGAATATTCTTCTCCTACTTTTTGATAAATAATGTCGAAGATATCGAACAGATTATTTGTGTCAAGATTAAAATGGAGGTTATTGGACACAGGAATATAGTTAATTACAGATGGAATATCTTTATGGACATCAATTTCTTCAATATCGAGGGCTATTTTACTTTCGTTAAAAATTATTAAAGGTAAGTCAGTTAACGAATGTACTTCGGTTCTATTCTCAAATGTCAGTTTAATGTTTCCCTTGTCAATCTGTTCACTCTTAACTAATTTATCTTTCCAATTATCATAATGGCCATGCAGGCTGACTAATATCCCATCGAACTTAAATTTTTTACATAATTCAATAAGACCTTCAGCAAAAACATTTTTGTCATACCAAAACGCCACAGGATCAGGCTGTAACTGATGCATCATGCTCCCAATACTAAATTGACACATTAATGGTATTCTATCTGGCTTTTGCAGGTTCATTGCATAATTGATCCGCTCTTTTGAAGTAAGTTCCATAGCTGAAATTTATTTATCTCATGAAATTAATTCTTCTAAATATTTTTTTGTTTTTAATATGTATTCACTATTTCTTTCAGCAAGTTCATATTCTATTGTTATACTCCCGGTGAAATCCAACTTCTTAAGATATGAAATTATTGCCGGAAAATTCACCTCTCCTTCAGGAATAGGTAACTCTTTACCTAACTCATTGGGATTTGTCGGATAATTTCCGTCTTTTGCATGAAGAGCTTTTACATACTTTCCAATCACTTTTAATCCATCTAGTGGATTTGCCTTACCATACATTACAAGGTTAGCTGTATCATAATTCACAAAAAGATTTCCTGTTCCGATATCTTGAATTGCCCTGAGCATGGTAACCGGTGTTTCCTGTCCTGTTTCAAAATAGATGTCAATACCCTGTTTCAGTGCATATTCACCTATAGGTTTCATTGTCTTAATGAACTCAAGATACAGAACATCCTTAGGATCTTCCGGGATAAAACCAAAATGGGCGTGTACAGCAGGAATACCTGCCGCTTTGCAAAAATCAATTCCCTGTTTTAATCGTTCAACACGTGCAGGCCTGTTTTCACGAGGTACAAGACCTATCGTTGATGGACCCTCAGTAAAGTTATATTTGTAAATACCAGGTCCCATACAGATTAGTGAAGTGGGTTTCAACCGATAATTATTAAGCGATGTTGCCAACCGTTTTGCCAGATCAGGAGAATAACTATTAATATCGAGTTGGCAAGTAGGGAACCCAAGGTCCCTGACAACTTTTAAATCTACTTCCGGATTATTTGCGTCAGAGATTACTCCCAATAAAATATTCTTTGAAGTTCCTTCGAACCTCTTGGTTGCTTCACTTCCAAAAGAGGCGATAACTCCAGGTAAACCACCTATCATAGCTGTGGAATATATAAAATCCCTTCGATTAATTTTTCCCATTTCACTCTTCATTTTATTTATAACATTTTATTCTTC
>JGI24132J36420_10001330_pt1 | contig 11259 bp, 10 predicted proteins | sample BarGraNGADG00212_3_FD_36420 | JGI IMG/M metagenome (IMG submission 36420) | reverse complement strand
CGAGCCATCGGTTGAGACAATGACTTTCTCGTAAAGACCCGCGCCCAGCGGATCGATCGCGACCACCGGCTGCCCTTCCGCGGCACCGGCCGCGTTGATCGGCTGGCACACCAGAAACCGCCAACCCGCCAGGCTGGGGTGTTTCTTCGTGGCCGTCATGTGGCCTTCAACGCGACACAGGGTCATGATTAGATGATTCTCAAATTATCCACCATCGTGCAGCGGCGAGTGCGGGTGAAGGTGCGCGGCGTGCAGATGCCCTCGCCCGTGGTCGTGGCGATGGAGAAGTTTGCATAGCCTTCGCCGCCGATGCCCAGGCCAGCCAGACTGGAGCCATTCTTCACAAAAATCGTCGTGTCCAAGGCCTTGCCCATCGCCGTCATGCTCGCCACGTTGTGCGAATGAATGATGGCCGAATGCCGGTAGCCGTGCTCGGCGTGCTTCGCCGCCNCGATGCCGTCCGCGACGCTCCGAACCCTGACGATCGGCACACAGGGCATCATCTGTTCTTCTTCGACGAACAGGTGCGAGGCGTCGGTTTCGGCGAACAGCAACTCCGTTCCCGCCGGCACGTTAGCGCCGGCAATACGTGCCAGGGCCGTGGCATCCTGGCCCACCAGTTTGCGATTAACCACGGGATGCGGACAGCCCGCCCCCTGCCCGGCCGGGAAGGTGAACGCCTCCTGGGTCAGGCGTTCCAGTTGCGGACCGTTGATCCGCGCGGCGCCGTGTTTCTCGAGCGCCGCCATGAACGCATCGGCGACTCGTTCGAGCACAAACACTTCCTTCTCGCCAATGCAGAGCAGGTTGTTGTCGTAAGCCGCGCCAAAAACCACGCAGGTCGCGGCGCGCTCGAGGTCGGCCGTTTCATCCACCAACACGGGCGGATTGCCGGGACCGGCGCAGACCGCGCGTTTGCCGGTCTTCATCGCCGCGGCCACCACGCCGGGGCCGCCGGTCACACATAGCAGGCGGACGTGTTCGCTCTGGGCGATGCCCTGGAACGATTCGATCGTCGGCTGTTCGATGATGCAGGCGAGGTTCTCTATGCCCAGTTCGCGATAAATCGCCTCGTTGAAGATGCGGGCCGCCAGCGTCGCGCATTTGGCCGCGCCGGGATGCGGATTGAACACGGCCGCGTTGCCAGCCGCCGCCATGGTGATGATATTACACGCCATGGTCGGTATGGAGTGCGTCGAGGGCGTTACGGCGCCAATGACCCCGAACGGGGCGTATTCTTCCAGCGTGATGCCATGATCGCCGCTCATGGCCGCCGGATTCAGGAACTCGACGCCCGGCAGGCCGCGCAGGCCCTTCAGTTTTTCGATCTTGTGATCGAGCCGGCCGATCTTGGTTTCCTCGAGCTCCAGGCGGCCCCATTCCGCCGCGTTGGTCTCGGAGAGGGTCTTGACAATTTCAATCACGCGACGCCGGCCCGCGACGCCTTTCTCCTGCAATTGACGAAAGGCGGCGGCGGCGGCTTCGCAGGCCTCTGGGGCATCCTGGAAAACCCCGAAATGGCGTTTAGCCGATCCCGAAGTCCGAGCATAGGCCGGCCCCGAAACAGGCGCGGACCCGGATAATTGACCCAAACGACCGACCACTTCCTCGACGACCTGGCGAATCAGATTCTCGTTAATTGCGTTCATATGCGTTATTCACTCATGGACATTCAGGTGTTCGCCGCCGCGCTGTAAATTTGTTTGCCCAGGACATCCACCACATCGACAATGCCGATGACGACCGCGTCCACCGGGGCCTCTTTGAGATTGGGCGCCAGGCGGGCCGAACTGCCCTGGCAAAACAACACCCATTCACCCACCCCGGCGCCCACGCTGTCCACGGCCACAATCGTGTTGGAACCGGGCTTGAATTTCGTGGGATCTTTGTCATCCACCAGTTGCGGCCGCAGGAGCAGCAGCTTGCGGCCCGCCAGATTGGCGTCCTTCTTGGTGGCCACCACCGAACCTTCAACGCGAGCGATAAACATGGCAGTTAAAAGTTAGAAGTTAGAAGTTGGGATGTTGGAGCCGAGCGCATGTGGGCTATAATATTCTATCTCCTAACTTCCATCTTCTATTTTTGCCTCACTTGGCCGCTTGCTTGGGCAGCACGGCATCCACGTCGTTGTGCGGGCGGGCGATCACATGCACGCTGGCCAATTCGCCGCCCATGGCCTTGACCGCCGCGGCGCCGGCATCCGTGGCCGCCTTGACCGCGGCCACATCGCCGACGACCACCGCCGTTACCAGGGCGTTGCCGACCTGCATCATGGGGCCGGCCAATTCAACATTCGCGGCCTTGAGCATGGCGTCGGTCCCTTCGACCAGGGCGACCAGACCGCGAGTTTCGAGTAATCCAATGGCTTGATGAGACATAAAGTTGATTAAGAGTTGAGGTTAAGGTGGTAAAAGAAAAATCAGTTGAGGTTTGTTTTCAAAAGGAACCGGCGCGCCTCGCGGGCAATGACCAGCTCTTCGTTGGTGGGAATGACCAGGATTTTCACGCGCGAATTCGGCGCGCTGATAACGGCCTCCTGGCCATGGACGACTTGGGCGTTGGCTGCGGAGTTCAGCGCCAGCCCGAGCTGATCCAGGTTGCGGCAAATCAGCTCGCGCAGCTCGGCACTGTTCTCGCCGATGCCGGCGGTGAAGACGAGGGCGTCGGCGCCGTTGAGCTCGAGGAAAAAGGCGCCCATCCAGTGGCGCGCCTGATGCACATAAACCTCGACCGCCAGCTTTGCCTGGGCGTTGCCCTGCGCCGCCTGGGCGAGGACGTCCCGCATGTCGTTGTAGCCTCCCGACAGCCCCTTGAGCCCGGACTCCTGGCATAACTGGCGTTCGGCTTCGTCGAGCGTCAGACCGGCTGCGCGCATCATGAACGGCAGGGCGAAGGAATCGAGATCACCCACGCGGTTGTTTTGGGGCAGACCCGATTGCGGGCTCAGACCCATGCTGGCGCCAATACCCACGCCATTGCGAATGCCCGCCACCGAGGAACTGCCGCCCAGATGACACGAGATCACCCGCAACGCCGGTTCGGACACCGGGCTTTGGCCGCCGTTCACATAGAGCTGGCGCGCGCGTTCGGCAACGTCCTGGCGACCCAGCAATTCAGCGGAGCGCTCGGCAATGAATTTGTGGCTGGCCCCATGAAAACCATAGCGCCGCACGCCCTTTTCATGCCAGCCCGCCGGCACCGCATAGCGGGTCGCCGCCTCGGGCGCCCATTGATAAAAAGCGGTTTCGAACAGCCCGAGCAGCGGCGTGTTCGGCATGCGCCGCGCGAACAGCCGGACGCCGTTCACGTAAGGCGGGTTATGGGCCGGCGCCACCCCGTTCAAGGCTTCCATCGCCGCCAGCACCTGGTCGTCGAACTTCACGCAGCCACTGATGCCGCGGGCTATGATGGGCTTGAAACCGACTGCCGCCAGCTCGCCTTCGTCTCGAATCCATCCTCCCTGCTTCAGCTCGCCCAGGCAGGATTCGATCGCCACCGCGTAATCCTTGACGCGCTCGAAGCCGCCGCGCGTCAGCAGCCGTTCCTGGTCGTTCGAAAAATCGAACAGCCGGTACTTCAGCGAGGTGGAACCGAGGTTGGCGACCAGGATCTTCAAGGCGATTTCAAATTTCAGATTTGAGATTTGAGATTTTCATTTATTGCTGGAGCCACTTGCCTAAAACCGCCAGGTCGTCGTGCGGCCGCGGAATCACCTGGACGCTGATCACCTGCCCGACTTGAGCGGCCGCGGCCGCGCCGGCGTCGGTGGCGGCCTTGACGGCGGCGACATCGCCCCGGAAGAAGGCGGTGACATAGCCGCTGCCGATTTTTTCCCAGCCGCTCAGCGTGACGTTAGCCGACTTGAGGGCGGCATCGCTGGCTTCGAGCAGGGCGCAAAGCCCCTTGGTTTCGATCATGCCAATTGCTTGTTGGACCATAAAAAAGAATTAAAAATAAGGGTTGAATTACTTGGAGGTTTTGGCAGCGGGTTCGATGAAGGTCTTGAGCAGATCTTCATGCGGACGGGCAATAATGTGGGAGCTGATCAACTCGCCGACCTTGCTGGCGGCCTTGCTCCCGGCGTCCACGGCGGCCTTGACGCTGCCGACGTCGCCCTTGACCAGGACGGTTATCATGCCGCCGCCGATGGGGATGGTTTTCACCACGGACACATTGGCGGCCTTGGCCATGGCATCGCAGGCCTCCACGCTGCCGACGTAGCCTTTGGTTTCGATCATGCCGATTGCTTCACTCATGGTTTTTCCTCGTTAATTTGTTTGTGAGAATAAAGTTGGAACGACGGATTAAGGTTGTTTGGACAATTCACACGCGGTTTCGGGCTGCAGGTTGCAGGCATTGCCCTCGTCCGTGTCGATATGAACTTCGAGCTTGAAGCTCTCCTGCACGCGCGCCAGCACCTGTTTCAAGGCGATGCCGCATTCACCCCCGATCTTCAGTTGCATCGCATCGCCGTTGTTCACCTCGTAAAAACGGGCATCGTCCGGGTGCAAATGCGCGTGGCGCCTGGCCCGGATAACCCCGTTGGGCATCTCGAAAAACCCAGCCGGTCCCATCAGCATGCACCCGGGTGTGCCTTCGATGTCCCCGGAAAGCCTCAACGGAATTTCAAAACCCAGGGCAATGGCGTCGGTGTACGCCAACTCGACCTGATTCATAGTGCGACAGGGACCGAGAATGCGGAGATTCGAGATCACCCGGCTGCGCGGGCCAATCAGCGTGATGACCTCCTTGGCGGCAAACTGACCTTCCTGGTAAAGTGCCTTAAGCGGGGTGAGCTTGTGCCCCTGACCGAAAAGAGCTTCAACGGCCTCCGATGTCAAATGGCAATGCCGCGCGCTCACATTGACCACCAATGGATTAGGAGCCATCGCCATGCGCGGCAACGGTTTGCCTAGTCTTTGGTAAACCGCTTGGCGCACCAACTTTTCAATAACCGCTCGGGGCGGCGCGGAAGACACTGACGCCATATAATTGCCTTTGTGAACGAAAAATCCCAAAAACCGGTCAAACTGTCAAATCTTTTCTTGCAATATCTTCCATAATCGTCCATATTTTGATCTTATGCAAGCCGAAGAACGTCAACTTCGCATTGCCGAGCACCTCCAGAAGGTTGAGTTTGCCGCTCTGGATGAACTGGCCCAGCACGTGGGTGTTTCCGTATCGACTGTGCGTCGGGATTTGACGGTTTTGGAAACCGGCGGAACGATTCGGCGCACGCATGGGGGCGCCCGTTTAATCAATCCGCGCACGGATGAATTTGTGTTTTCGGCGCGCGACACGCGTCAATTGGCGGAGAAGGAAGCCATTGGCCGGGCCTGCGCCGCACTGATCCAGCCTCACCAGAGTGTGATCGTCGATGCCGGCACCACGCCTTATCATGTCGCGCGTTACCTAGGGGATAAGAAACCTCAGATTATCACCAATTCGCTCCCGGTGGCCAACCTTTATGCCTCGGCCGGTCCGGTGGAAGTGGTGGTTTCCGGGGGTGTTATTTATCCCCGTCTAGGGGTGTTGGTGGGTCCCCTGGCGGTGGAATCGTTTTCCAAGATGCACGCCGACGTGGCCATCATGAGCGGCGGCGGGATTACGGCGGAGGGTATAACCAACTCGCATGGACTACTGATCGAGATTCAGCAAGCAATGATTCGTGCCGTGCAGAAAGTAATCTTCTGTCTCGATCATACGAAGTTTGGCCGGCAATCGGTGTCGCCGCTCTGCGGTCTGGAGGCGGTTGACGTACTGGTGACCGATAGCGCCGCGCCGATGGATTGGGTCGATCAACTGCGGGCGCGAGGGTTGGAAGTGATTATCGCGCCGGCATTCCAGGAGGAGCGATAAACCGCGGGGATCGCGCGTCGCGAAATCCCAAACCCCGTCGGGGTGGCATGTTTATAGCCAACGATGTCCATACGAATATTTCCCAGCCCCATCGGGGCGACATGTTTATAGCCAACGATGTCCACAAGAATATTTCCCAGCCCTGTAAGGGCGGCACCAGGTTGCGTTGGGCAATCCATGCCGCCCCGATGGGGCTTGGAACGATCATTGGATTGGACGGTTGCTATAAACATGGCGCTCCTACGGAGCTGGGCCTGGACCGTTTGCCATGGCCGGGTCAAATCTCCCAGGCGGCCCAACCAGTCGCTCGACCGAATGACGAGGAGCGCGGTCAGCCGCGTGTTCCAATTCGAGCGTTCTTGGCGCGCACCTTCGGTTGCGGATCCGCGGCGCCGGGAGATGATTGCGCGTTGGAACCTGCGCGAATGCGTGCTAACTACTGGCTGAGGGCGCGGAAGAACAAGTACGGGGTATTCGTGGTGCTCTGCATCCAGTAGCCCGTGCCGGTATCGGAAAGACTGGTTGCCACCGCGGTCCAGGTTTTCAGATTGGTGGAAGTCTGGATCACGTAGGTGCGGTAGGCTTGGCCCGTCACGTTAACCCGCACCTGTTTGTTCGTGTAAAGTGAGATCGACAACTGCGCCGGCTGGTTGGTCGCGGCGACCATCGGCAAATAGAGATTGTCGATATAGGCGGCATCCTCGCCGGTGCTGAAGTTCGCATCTTTCGTGTAGCGCCATTCCAAGGTATTGCGGCCCGACACGAGCTGGAACTGGTAATTGCGCCAACTGACTTCGCCCGCCCATTTTTTCAGCAACTGGCCGTTGAGATAGAATTCGAGATTGTCCCAGGCTGGTTCGGAACTGACACGCAAGTCAAAGGAACCGGTGCCTTCGACTGTATTGGTGGTCAGGATAAGCGAACTGTGCTGGTTGTTTCCAATGGCGCCGGACCGGGCGGCGAACCGGCCGTTCGAGACATTGCTGGAAACGATCAGCCAAGGCGCATCACCCGCAAAAGACCACGGCAGCTTGTCGAATTTACCCGACTCGAAGGTATCGGTATAGTTCTTCACCCGGAACTGGGCCGTCAGTGTCATCGGGCTCGACAGGGTAAGGTTCAACGGGTTTGCCGTGGAACTGACGCTGCCAGTCCATTTCACGAATTCATAATCCATGTCCGGCATCGCCACTAGCACCAGGTTCGTATTAGCCAAGTAAGCGCCCGATGCGGGAGTCACCGAACCGCCCAATGGAGCGGTGATGCTGAGGTTGAAAAAGTCATCGGTAGGCGTGAAATTGAATGCCAATTTGATGATCCCCGATTGGCCTCCGAACCCGTCCACGGCCACGTAATACACTCCATCTTTCTTCACCGACGCGTTCACAACGCTGTAAAGGCTTCCGGGGAACGCGTCGTCGTTGCTGATAATCGTCGTGAGGTTGGTCACACTATCGCCGGTGTAAAGGCCCAGCAAAGTGTCGAAATCAGATCCCTGGGTGCTTACATGCAGCGTTCCATTGGCCGGCGCCTTCCAGGAATACCAGATGGAGTGGCCGCCTTCATTGAGTCCGTGCAAGGGCTCGCCCGGCTCCTTGGTGGCTCGACCGTTGAGGGCGATGTCCGATCCACTGCTGCCGGTCAGGCGGATGGCACTGGTGAAAACATCGTTGGTCGGATTCACATACGAAAGGGTGAGGGTGCTAACCACGCCGGTGTTACCCGCAATATCGACGGCATAAGCCTGAAGTAGATTTATCCCATTGGTCCCGGGAGTCAGCGTGACATTGCCAGACCAGCTATCGGTGCCGGTCATCTTGGTGGGCGTTGCGCTGTTCACTGTGACGAAGACCTGGCTGAGACCGGAGGCATCGGCATTGGGGTCGTAGGCGGTGCCGCTGATCCGAACGAGATTCGTAGTGAATAATTTGCCATCCGCGGGGCTGGTGAGGGTAACGACGGGGCCGTTGGTGTCAGGGTAGCCACCGGGCACAATGCGCAAGCGAAGGTTGCCCACCTCGTTCGAGGTAGCGCCCGCAACCGCGATATAATAGGTCGTGCCCAAGGTGGCGGTGAAATTAACGTGCGCTTTCAGATTGTTCGTCGTATCCTGCGCGGCGCCCGCCACCGGCACCAAAGCGGCTACGTTGGTGGTGAGCCCCGAATAAACCCCGAGCACGTCATTAAAGGAACTGCCGGCGGTATCGATCAGCACATTACCGTTGGTGGAAGCCGACCAAATCCACCAAACCGAGGCATCGACCGTTAGAATGCCGCCATGCTGGGGTTCTGAAGCTTCGAGCGAGGCGTAATTATTCGTGCCGGTCACGACGACGGGGCCGGGAGAACCGATTTTGGTGGCTTTGGCCAGTTTGTCGTTTATCGGACGCGGAACGATTTTATAGGCGACCTGGTTGGTGACCAGGACGGTGACGAGGTTGGTAATATCGGCGGTATTCCCGTTGGTCATGGTCAAGTCATCGGCTGAAATCACCACTTGAAACGTGAGATTGGTGACAGCGGGCACCAGCGGAGTGATCCAATTGCCGGTGAACACTCCATCATCGGCGGTTGGGTCGGGGGGAGAACCCTTGTCCGCGAGGGTGACGGCTGAGGCGCCGCCGGTGGCGGTGATTTTGAGGTTGCCGAAGAGATTGGTAAAATTGGCCCAATCGGCTAGGGTGGCCGAAACCACATTGGTGGTGCCTTCCACCATGATCTGTCCGTCCGCCGGCGCAATCGCGAAGGAGAAAGTGTTGGTGCTAAGATTGGTGGTGGTCTGCCCGCACAAAGACAGGGCTGCCAGCCACACGCTCAAACCGATCCAGCTAATACGCATTTTTGCCATAAACAAAGCCAAAAAAATCTTCACCATCAAAAATTCATGAACCTAAAAACGCAGGCGACGAGCAACGCGGCTCAGGCCTCCTGATCCCGCGCCTGTAAATCGCCGGAGCGTGGAAAACCGATGAGCCCGATCCGCCGGGTTAGGGAACCCGGCCTACAAGATTCCCGTTATTTGCAGGCCCGGTGCCCCCACCGGGCGACTCGCCGGTTCAAGGACTGTACTGCACCCGGTAAAAACGCTTAGTCGTACCGGACGACACCCCATCCTTAACGGTAACCATGCGATTGGTTGTGGCACTGTTGGTGTAGTTCAACAAGAACTGCCAGTTGATTGCGGTCAAATTGGTGGTGTAATCCACCCGGTAAACCGTTTGAGCGGCAGCCTTCCAGGAGAGCAAAACGGTTTTGGATGGATGGTTGGTGATTTGCGTGCCGACAAAGACGTTGCCATCAAAGGGGAAGACATCCAGTGCGTTGACGACGCCGTCCGCGTCCGAATCGAGCACGGAGCTTGAGCGCAGGGCCTGGCTGACCGCGATCGTCTGCCCGGTGCGCAGCAACACGTTGGTGGAACTGGTGAAACCCGCGTAATGGGCCACCCAGCGCAACCGGCCGCCGCATTGGCCATCCAACTGTTCCACCGGCAGATTGGCGGCCGCAAAGTAAACAACCATTTTTGCGTCGATCTCCAACGAGGCGGCGACATTGGTGGCGGTATTTTGCAGATCCAAATAGTCAACGTACAAGGCATTATTCGCGCCGGCGCCGTTGAAGGCGAAGAGGCTGGACGTATTGCCGTTGAGAACCAAGTGGCCGATGGCCGCATTGTTGGAGTAGCCGGCGGCGATGGCACCGCGATTCTCACCCGCCCAGGTGTGGGACACGCGCACAAATTTCGGCGCTGTTGATATTATTTGGGTGCCCAAAAGATCGCCCGTGGGCGGTTTAGTTAACAGGGTAAATCCATTCGCGCAACTCCACACGCTGTTAGCCCCCTCGCCGCCATCCGAAAGCCGGCTGCTGACTTGCACCTGGATTTGGTTGGCGGTCAGCGTACAATTCCGGACTTTGAGATCCTGAGCCGTCAGACGGATAGCCCCCGAAGCGGATATCTGCCCATCGTCGAGTTTGCCCACGTCCGTGGCAATTTGAACATCCCCATCGCTGGCGGTAAGGGTCCCGCTATTCTCAATGGAATGGGTCGCCACTTCAATCCCGGAAGCGCTGACGGTGCCGCGGTTGACGACATTCGCATAAGACTGCGAGCGATCCGTGCCGAGTCTGACCATGTCAGCCACACTGACATATCCCAGGTTGGTAAAATTGTTTAACCGGGGCAGCACGGAAACATCCAGATCGGTCAAACCCGGGCCCGAAATTTGTTTATCGATGCGCAAGCCATCGGCATCGACCAAAAGCCGCTTCGTCACCAGGAGATTATCCGCCAACACCACGTTCGGCGCATGAGTAAGCAAATCATAGACTCCCACCTGCTGACTGCCCTGGAAGGTATGATCCACCAGCATGATATGGTATTTCGTGCTGATGGAGTTCGTCCCGGTGGCATCCATCACACTATTCGTCCACAAAACACTGTACACCGAAATAGAACCCGAGACGCGTTTCACGGAATCGACCACCAGATTGGAGACGACCAAGGTGTTGGGCGCGCTCAAATCCAGGCGGATGTAAGGCGAATCGATGGTGGCGCCAGCCGTGGAGACCAGGTTGCTGGTGGTGATGGTGACCATGCCGTCAGCCCGCATTCGGGTAGCGGTCAAATCCAGGCGGTCGGCATTAATTTCGATGCGGCCGATGTTGTTCGTCGGATCGGTCAAGGCCGGATTGACATTGTAATAGAAAAAGCCCGGATACAGAGGCGGAGTGTAACCGGTGCTGGTTGAGCCGACGGAGATGGAGTACGCCGCATAAACGCTGTTGGTCACAGTGTCGGCCGGTAAGAGGGTGTTGGTATAAACGGTGTTATTGGTCAGGTATCGGTAAAGCGGATAAGAGCCGACATAGACAGTATAATTGTCCGGCTGAATATTCTGGCCAGCAAAATTAGTAAGGTAGGTTGCGTTGGTCTGCGTGGCAAAGGCATCAACCAGATAAACGATATTGGTGATCGGTTGTCCCCGCACCGGGTCATAATCCGGGATGCTCCATTCCACAATTCCCAACGCCCCTGGCTCATCGCCACCGATGGGGGAAAAACCAGCTCGCACAAACAGGTTGGTATCCATGGCATTCGTAGCCACGAGAATGAGTTGTACCACGGTATTGCTGGCATCCACCAGCAACGTGTTGGCGTAGGCCGCAAAAGTATTGCCCATGCTGGCATAGCCAGGAATAGAAATTCGATTCGTGAAGTTTCCAACCAGCACCTCGTGGGTAGGCGACTGCGGATTGGGCAGGTCAAACTGAGCGAGGGGATTAAAATTCCTGCCCTTTCCGCCAAAAACGTTGTTTGTCCCCAGGCCCAAATAAAGAGGGATCTGTTGGTAGCCATAGTAGCCGTAGTAGGCGTAGTAGCCGACCCCCCCCCCGCCC
>JGI24132J36420_10001328_pt1 | contig 11263 bp, 5 predicted proteins | sample BarGraNGADG00212_3_FD_36420 | JGI IMG/M metagenome (IMG submission 36420) | reverse complement strand
CAACTTGGCATACTGTAGATTCTGGGGCGTATATACAGGTCAAGAATGGGAACTGTAATGTTCATGGCGAGAACAGCAAAACCGACAGCATAATTAGGATTTCCGAAATCACGTATTAAAAGGGTCAGAATTGCAGCCCCGGCACCAAATATCAGGCGCCCATATTTTGTTGTTGGAGTTGTTGAATAGTCGCCCATCGCATAAACGGCAGCAAACAGGATCCCGCCCGTAAAAATCCAGTAGAACATTCCGAATACTGTTGACTGTGCCCCTCTTCCAAACCAGTATCCAAGGCTTAATACAACAAGATACGAAAGGGGAGCTTCCACACGAAGAATTCCGTGCCTGACTAAATAGATACCGCCGATTATTATGGCAACTGCACAGGTTGTACCTATTGCACCCGGATATCTGCCTGAAAGAAGTTCAAAGACATGTTCCTTCTGGCTTATCCACGGGGTCGCTGAACTAACAGTATCTACGGGGCCATATAGTAAAGAGGTGACCGACCACCGCGATACAATCGGTTCTGCATATGCCGCATCAATGGTGGGAAAAGCAATGGAAAGGAAGGCTCTTGCTGCTAATGCAGGATTGAAAAGATTACTGCCTAATCCTCCAAAGCATTGTTTGACAACAACTGATGCGAGAAATACACCTATAATCAAATACAGTAACGGTACCGTGGGCGGAAGTATGAGCGCAAGAATCGCACCGCTGACAAGACCGCTCGCATCCCAGACATATTTCTCACGTCTGACATACTGACTGAAAAGGTAGTCGAAAAGAGAATAGGCGGTCATTCCGACAAAAAGGAACATAAGTGCCCGTATTCCATAATAGTACACGGCAGCAGCTGCACATGGCAGAAGAGCAATCAGAACATGCGGATAAATAAGCGAGATATTCATTTCTTTATGAATATGCGGGGCGGGGTATTTTCTGATCATAACCCGCTCCTTTTTTCCCGGTTTTCGTGAGCAGCCCGGGAAATATGCGCCGACAATTCCATTCCGGCCGGACAGGCATATGAGCACGCACCGCAGGAGATACAGGATTCAATGTTCTCATGCAACAGCGCATCTGTATCAGATATTTCTATCAGCTTTTCACACAAGTAAGGAAGGATTCCCACCGGGCAGGCTTCTACACAAGCTCCGCAATGGATACAGGACATTTTTTGCGGATTATCCTGCCTGATCAGTGTAATCCCCTGTGTTGTTTTGAGGATCGGGGTATTCAGATTCGTAATGGCAACCCCCATCAGGGCTCCGCCGATTACTATACGGCGGCAGGTGCCCATACCCGGTATACGGTCCAGAAGTTCCGATACTGATGTGCCGATGGGGACAAGAACATTGCGCTGTGCCGTTGTATCACCGGAAATAGTGACTACCCGGGAGGTACACGGAAGATTCTTTTCGACCTTTTCCCAAAAAGCTGCACAGGTTGAAACATTAAAGATTACAGCCCCGACCGTCTCTTCCGGATTCTGCTGCTGCTTGAGTTCAACCTGATAAATAGCCTTAATCAGGAGTTTATCATAGCCCTGGGGAAAATGTGCTTTAAAGACAAGAAGCGAGATTTCGCGATCCGGATAGGCCGGCCGGAATCTATCAAGTGCTCCCTGCATCGCAGCAATCTCCTGCGTCCATTTATCCTGAAGACAAAAGATTATTTTCTGTACTCTGCATACACTGCCAAGCGCAATGGCACCCTGAATCACTCGATCGGCATGTTCGCGCATCAAATGTATGTCACATGTAAGATACGGTTCACTCTGCAGCCCATTGACATATAGGGTGTCAGCCCCCGCTTTCCGGGCCCTGAGGCATTTGGCAGCCGTAGGATATCCTTCGCCTCCCATACCTACAATACCGGAAAACATCAGCAATCGATGAAGGTCTTTCGGAGACAGGTTTTCCGGGGATGATCTTTTCTGTACAGCGTCATCCAAGCGTCGCTTCAAATCATTCTGAATGCGAACGGCAGCACACTCGATTCCGTTGGGAAGACGAATGGTCTCAATCGCTGTCACGGTTCCTGAAATACTCGCATGCACCGGTGCACTTATCAGTGAAGTCGGCTTCCCGATCATCTGTCCGATTGAAACAAGCGATCCGGCACGAACAATCGGAGCCGCCGGTGTGCCGATGGATTGGTGCATGGGAATTAGTACTTCCTTGGGAGTGAATTGCTCCAGAACGCGTTCCTGCGACAAAGCACGGCCTTTGGAAAAATCCAGACCATCTATTGGCAGCAAGCCCTTTTTAAAAGAAAGCTTCTTCATCTTCTCCCCCGAAATAATCCCATAAACAACAAAATCTGCAGGCGATGCCTACAGATTTTCCTGTTTCACAATAGGCACATCCCTGTTATAGGAAATCAATCAATGTAATCCTTAAGTTTCTTGCTGCGGCTGGGATGTCTGAGCTTTCTCAAAGCTTTTGCTTCAATTTGACGAATACGTTCACGTGTGACGTTGAACTCACGTCCAACTTCCTCAAGAGTACGCTGTCTGCCGTCATCAAGTCCGAACCGCAGTCTGAGAACCTTTTCTTCCCTGGGCGTAAGACCGCTCATTGCTTCGAGAAGCTGTTCCTTAAGGAGCGTATAGGCAACCTGATCAGCAGGTGATAATGCATCGTCATCAGGAATGAAGTCGCCAAGATGACTGTCTTCCTCTTCACCGATAGGTTTTTCGAGGGATACAGGTTCCTGGGATATTTTCTGAATCTCCCTGACTTTCTCAACAGGCATACCCATCTCTTTGGCGATTTCTTCTACTTCCGGTTCACGTCCGAGTTCCTGAATAAGGGAGCGCTGTACGCGGACCAGACGGTTGATTGTCTCAACCATATGTACGGGAATCCGGATCGTTCTTGCCTGATCGGCAATAGCGCGTGTAATAGCCTGGCGAATCCACCAGGTTGCGTACGTGCTGAACTTAAACCCCTTTGAGTAGTCGAATTTATCAACAGCCTTTATAAGGCCCAGATTGCCTTCCTGAATCAGATCCAGAAACTGCATGCCGCGGCCTAGATAGCGTTTGGCAATAGAGACAACCAGACGCAGGTTGGCTTCAATCAGCATATCCTTTGCATCCTGATCCCCTACCAGCATCCGCTGTGCAAGATCCTGCTCCTGCTCCGCGTTGAGCAGCGGTACTTTACCGATTTCTTTCAAATACATGCGGACCGGGTCATCAAGTCCTACGCCTTCGCCGAATCCGGCATTCAGGTCAACTTCATTGAGGCTCTCTTCCTCAACATTAGTCTCAGGAAGAATCTCAATGCTCTTAGCCTCAAGCGAATCAAAAATCTTCTCCGCTATCTCCGGTTCCACATCATTGGACTCGATGATGGACATGACGTCCTTATATGTAATCCTGTTATTATTGCCTCGCGCAATGCTTTCAATTTCCTGTAAAATAGAACGATAATCATTTGCCATGGAATTCCTCCTCATTAGCCTCTTTACTGCAAAAAATGCGCAGAATCCCCAGAAAAGGACTCTGCTGCAGGGTGCTTTCAGACCCTGCGCTTAAGCAGCTATGATTTCTTTGTGACGTGATCTGCCGTCAAGTCACCTTTGCTGCCGACATCCAGCGCATAACTTCCGTTTGCGGCATAAACCGTAAGTGTGACATCGCCGTAATAGCCGGCAAAATCACTCTGTCTAATTCCGTATTTTCCTGCCCGTAAATCAGCATAGTTCTCAAAAGTGAGAAGAACATCATTGTTGGTCACCGCATCTTTGGTGGTGACAGCAAGAGCGCCGTTCGTCTGTCCTACGAGTGAAAAGCCTGAATAATAGCCGTCCGCCTTTGTTGTATCAACGGAAAACTCACTGAAAACATCCGAAATGGATGCGGAAATAGTGTCACGACGGACCATTCTATCACGATATAAAGGAAAAGTAATGCCGACCACGAGCACGATGATTGCGAGCGTAACCCCAACAATCGTCCACAGAGTCTTTCTCGGCGCTTTAATGTCATCCGGGGAAACCTCGTACGGGTTCTTCTCAACTTTGAGAGGGGCCGTCGCTTCTGCACGCTTAACTGCTGCAGGAATAGGATCCGGATACACCGGAGTTACGTTATATTTCTTAACACCCTCATGCTTTTCCATTTTTTCATGGGGAAATGCATAGGCTCCCGGATTCTTAGCAATCTCTATTGCCTCTGCACTTGGAAAAACACAATCGCAGAAAAGACATTCACAAAGCTCTTCCCTGTCATTTAACATAATAAGTGAACCGCAGTTCTTACAAATCCCCTGTTTTGAAGCCATTTTTGATCCATCCTTTATAAAAAATCCGAAGGCGCGAAAAAGTATCTGTCCACAACTACGGCAGGCTAATTATAAGCGTTCATAACCGTTAGCGCAAATAGAAAAATGAAGATCGCGCAAAAAACCTTTTTCATGCTATAGTTTATGTATGAATGAATCGCAAATGCATGAGAAATATATGAAATCCGCTTTAATACTGGCAAAGAGGGCTCGTCAGGCGGAAGAGTCCCCGGTCGGCTGTGTCATTGTACACGACGGCAAAATTATCGCGCGCGGTTATAATCTCCGGCAATCCCGGCAGGATGTCACACTTCATGCGGAAATGAACGCAATCCGGAAAGCGTGCCGAAGGCTTGGTTCATGGCGTCTTGAAGACTGCGATCTGTATGTTACCCTTGAACCCTGCTATATGTGCTCGGGCGCCATCATTCAGGCACGCATGCGGCATGTCTATTTCGGTGCATCAGACCCCAAAGCAGGAGCCGTTGTTTCCCAAAATCACCTTTTCGATCTGGATCACAACCATCATGTTGAATATACCGGCGGAATTCTCGAAGAACCGTGCCGCACCGAACTCACAGAATTTTTCAGGGAGCTTCGATCAAAAAAGAAAGCCCGTCAGGAATCAACCATATGATTCTCTCCTTTACTTTGAGTCCGCTGGCCGCTTCAATCGCTTTTGCATAATAATTAAGCTGCACAGCATACCGTTCAGACAGCACGCGGGCTTTATCGGCTTGCGTGCCATTAATCATATCGGATTTATAGTCAATAAGTACAGCGCTTCCGTCTTCGATAAACCAGCAGTCAATCATTCCCTGCACAAGGGATACGTCCGTCTTACCAACGGGCATCGTTATGGAAAACGGAATCTCACGGAACGGGCCCCTGCCCTTTTGCTTTTCTGCGGACATCAGGCGGGCACACAGAGAAGAAGATGCAAAGATGTCGATGGCAGGATAATAAGCTTTGAGTTCTTCCGCCATATCAGCGCGTATCATTTTATGTGACGCCAGATCCTCCATCGCTCTTGCTATCCTGTCTGAATCCGGCACAGCACTTATCGACGGGAAATCAAGGAACTGGAAAACACTGTGAAGGAGTGTTCCTTTTTCGGCGGGGAACATTTTGGATTTTTTTCGTTCAGTCAGTCCTTCAATGGACTGGGGTACCAGGTTAACCGGGCGTCTTGCAGAGGCAACTGCGGGAAGAAGAACAGCGCCCACTTCCCCTTCCTCCTCTGCTGCTGCATAATCTCCAACCTGCCTTTTGATTTCGCTGACAGTTATCTTTGCCGGAAGGGCAGTCATAGCCTCGTAAGGATAGACTCCGGAAATCTGTTTTTCAAATAATGCTGCGTCCTCTTCAGTAAGCGACGGAAGCGGTTCCTGATATGCAGGTGACCGGTTTGCTTCCCTGTCCGGCTCATAACCGCCCATACCGGAGGTGATGTATGCTTTCATGATCTGCCTGTCATCCACAAGGGAAAGGCATACCGTGTCCGTACGTTCCTGTGCAACTGCATCCGGAACGACTTGCTCAAGCGGGAATTCTTCGCCTTCCGAAAGAAGTAAATGCATGGGAAGATTCATGTTTCTGGCAAGTCCCAGAATACAGAAATCAAGATATGATTTAGCCTTATACACAAGCCAGGAAGGGAGTTTTTCCTCTTTTTCCTGATATGCATAACGAAGCAGCACCGAACTTCGTCCGAGGCTTCTGTCCTTGTTTCTTGATATACAGCCGATAAGGAAAAGCCGTTCCTCCGCGCGGGTCATCGCGACATAGAATACCCGCATATACTCGGCGAGCTCTGCGCGCTGCTCTTCCGTCTCCAAAGCGAGTTTCTGATGAGTCGGATACCAGTACCCTTGATCGGGCCTGATGTAATCTATACCTATTCCGAGCTTTTCCGACATAAGGACGTGCCTTTTTGTGTGTCCGCCGGACAGGCTGCTGTGTATTCCCGTCAAAAAGACGTACTTAAATTCGAGTCCTTTGCTCTTATGAATACTCATGCAGTGCACGACATCCCTTTCGGATGCCGCAATCTCAAAATCTTCCGGGCTCTGCTTCTGATTTCTAATGTCTTCAATATATTTTACAAACTTATAAAGTCCGTTGTTTCTCCCCTGTTCAAAATTGTTCGCCCAGTCGCGGAAAGTTTCCAGGGCCGGAACGCGGCGGCTTCCATCCGGCAGACCCATCACCTGCTCGAGATATCCGGTCTCCACGTAGATTTGTTCAATTAATTCCGAGACGCGCAGATACATGGACCGGCTCCGAAGGGAATCAATCCAGTCACAGAATTTTCCAACCTTTTCCCTTAACGGAATATCAGATCCTTTTTCACGGTAATACAGGACTTTTTCGTGAAAAAAGTCAGACTGCATATTCGTTTCCCGTGCAAAGAGATAAATATCAAGTATATCCTGTGCGGGAAATCCGGCTTCCGGAAAAGAAGCGCGCATAATCGCCGCAAGCGGAATGTCCTGCCGGAAATTATCCAGAAGCCGCATAAGATTCTCCATCAGAAGAAGTTCCCGATTGGATAGAAATGCCTCCTCAGAAGGCCCCTCCGACGGTATTCCGGATAGTACAAGACTGTCGCATATGATAGCGGCTTCCCTGTTCGTCCTTGTTAATACGGCAAAATCACCGTACGCAGCCTTTTGTGTTATCACAAGCTCACGGATCTTAAGTGCAGCTGCCATTGCCTCTTTCTGGGTTTTGACAAGGTCAGCCGGATCCTCCATGCCGTCATCCAGGTCCGTATCGCCCTCATTCTCCCGAGGAAGTGCCTCTCCCGAATCATCGGATACAGGTATTGTTTCCTGCGATGAAGACGGCAGCGACGCAGACTCGATAAGAATTAGTTCCGCAGGCACAGTAATAGTATTTTCCAGGTCGGTCCCGCGCTTCGGATACAGGCGATGATCGTCATTATATTCGATTTCACCGGATTCTTCGGAGAGTATCTGGGAGAAAATATCATTGACGAGTGCAAGTATCCCGGGACGGCTCCGGAAATTGCTGTTAAGCTCCAGAAGTGTTCCTTCTTCTGTCTCACGGTACCGTCTCATCCGGTCCATAAACATCTCCGGGCGGGCGTGCCTGAACCGGTAAATACTTTGTTTAACATCCCCGACAACAAAACAGTTGCCTTTCGAGAAACAGGATACGATCGCATCCTGAATTTTACTGTTATCCTGATATTCATCGATATATATTTCCGAAAACAATTCCGAATAATATTTTTGGGCATCCGGTTTGGACAGAAGTAAAAGTGCCAGATGCTCATAATCAGAGAAGTCAATTGCATTTTCAGATCTCTTCTTTTTTGCATACCGGTCGTCGACTAATAGGAGTACCTCGTACAGGCGTGCTGCGACAGGGAACATATAGGCTAGTTCTTCCTGAAGCTCTTCGATTGTCCGGGCGAAAAGGTTCCTCGCAGGCGTCCTGAACAGATCCATTACAGACGTTTTGCATTTCCCCGTAAATGAAAACAGCACTTCCTGAAGGGGAGCCAGAAGATCAAAAAACTCTGCCGTAACGGGATCGGCGTTTTTTGACCGTGACGGGAACCTGCCCTCCGGAACGAGTCCCGCAAACTGAACACAAGTGTCCCATGTCAGCTCACCGTTCCCATATGCAAGGAAAAGCTTTTCAAAGAAAGCCAGAAGTTCCCCGAAGAATGCCATATACTCGTCATTTGTCTTTTTTGTCTTAACAAAGGTAATGTCAGGGAGTATTTCGCGCAAAACAGGAATATTGGGCATGGCAAGATCAAGAGCTGTAAAAAAAACCGACATTAGCGTACGTGCATTCTTGGTTGATTCAAATGAAACAGTAGCAGCCTTCATCTCCAGAAGCTTATCCCGGATCCAGTCTTCATAGAACGGCAGGCTTCGCAGGTATGAATGGAATTCCCTGATAAGGTCCCTGACAGGTTCATCACTTCTCGGACTCCCAAGGGATGAAATCATACGGTCAAAATCGATTCCCCACTGTTCCAGCGTCAGATCCTCATACAGTATGGAAAATGGAACAATACTGCTGCTGTCTTTAATTCTCCCTGACGGGATTTTCCCGTTCTTTTGCGCAATGTTTCCATCCATACTCCCGAATGAAAGCTCATACGACTGTTCATACAATGAAGAAAACACTTCATCAATTGCCTCGAAAAACATCAGGGACATCCGTGACGTATCGAGAACCGAATAACCCGGCTCAATGATGATTTCTCCGTCGTCCGTCCGGGCATCATATCCGAAATTACTGATTACATCCAGACAGAACGAATGGATGGTAGAAATATGCGATAGCGGAAGATACGATATCTGCTCAAGGACTCTTCTTCTCACCGCCGGGTCTTCCGTCATATCAGCAATGGATACGAGCTCTTTTTCGATTTTTTCGCGCATATTCGCCGCAGCGGCATTCGTAAATGTCATCACCAATATGTTTCTGACATCGAGGTCCCCGGACAATACGCGGGTTGTTATCCGGGCCGTCATGACACTGGTCTTTCCTGACCCGGCCGCGGCACTTATCAGGAGATTTCCGGGAGCGGCTTCAACGACTTCCCTCTGCTGCTTTGTCAGTTCAATACTCATACCGGCTCCCCTCCCTTTTTCGACAGAAATCCGCGGACTCCCTCCATATATGCATCCTTCGCCGCTGCGTTTTTACCGTCTTCCTTAACAACAACGGGTATAGGTGGCAGAATCAGACAGGGCGGCCGCGAAGGATCAATACCGCAAACAGGTGAAAAATCACAGTATTCACAGGCAGGTTTTGCATTTTGGGCAGCTGTCACACGCGGCGACACGGCAAAATCACCGGAAAAAAGTGACTGGCAGTGCTCGAACATTTTGCGGATGGCATATTCTTCGGAAAGCTTTAGTTCACTGTTATCAAGCTTGACACTTCGAAGGGAGTATTCCTTATCAATACGACTTTCCAAAATCCCATCTGCTGGTTTTCCCCGAAGATCCGTTACTGGCAGCATCGGAGCCGTCAGATAGAAATACCCTGCATCCGCGGGATTCCAGTCCGCATTTTCCTTCTCATAAGCATATGCATAGGCGGGCAGCTGCAGCGAAAGGCCACCGAACAGCAGGTTATAGTCTATTTTTTTGTTACCGCTCTTATAATCAATAATCCGGAAAGTCCTGTTTGTGTGATTAAGATCCACCCGGTCGATGACTCCCCTGAATTGAACTGTCCGTCCTGACGGTAGGTGCAGTGCCAGCTGCGCTGCCTGATCGGCGCCAAACGACCACTCCATCTTTTCCGGTTCGAAACCTCCCGGAGATACATCCCTGAAAATGGCGCGCAGCGAATGCTCAGCAACCCGGATAATTTTGTTGCCCGCATTCCCGAGATACCCCGGATCCTGAGAAATCGGAGTCGTATTTTCCAGGGAAACCTGTCTAAAGAGTCTGACAGCCCACCGACGGTAATCTTCCTTCAGAAATTTCTGATACACCGCTGCTTTTTCAGAAGGACTGCCGGCAGCAGCGGCCTGCGTATGGTAATCGAGGAGCGAAAGCTCAAACATCCGATGCAGGAATGATCCGACATCATTGACCGCGACCTCAAAGATCCGTCTTTCCTGAAGGCCCAGGACATATTGGCTGAAATGCTTGAACGGGCAGGCCGCATAGCTCTCAATCTGGGAAACGCTCATTTTTACGACTGCATCATAGCGCTGATCTATTTTTCCCGGAGCAAGCCTTACATTAAACGAGTTTATCTTCTGCCGGGATGGAAGGGATAATTCCGGGAATCTTTGAACCAACTTTTGTGCCAGGAGGTTCCCCGGACTCTTGTCACCGGAGGATTCAGACAGCCCCGACCAGACAAATCTCTGAAGGGCTGTTTTGGAAAACAGTCTGGGATCATGCCCGCTTACATCCGGATGATCCATTGTCAGCGCACCGGGGAGCACATCAGGTATCATCGTAAACACGGAAGAAGGGTTCACGGCACTCGGGCATGATAGATACAGCCGCTGTGNCGGACAGGACAACAGGGCATATGCAGTGAAGGTATCTGCATATATCTGATCTTTTGCGCGGCTAGGAAATGAGATACCCAGTGTCCGGGACAATAGATCCCGCTCAAACCCGCGAAGAAATCCTTCCTTGATTGTTTTATACGGGAAGTTATCGCTTTTGGCGCCGACAAGAAACAATATCTTGCAGGACCGCTGGTAGCCTCTTCTGGTGTCCGATATCTGAAGCTGATCGACATAGGAAGGAATCGCACCGGATAGCGTTGCATCCATCCCGGCAGAAAGCATGCTTTTGAAATTAAGCAGTGAAAGGTTCATCTCACCAATCGGACCTTCGAATTTCTTAAGAAGCTTAACCAGTTCATTGAAGGATGCTACAAGGGCAAGGGCCGCTTCCTGATCCCTGGCATCCGCCCATTCTCCGGATAACGCTTCTATCTGTCCCGCAACTCCGGGAAGGAATCCTTCCGCCCCGCCCCCGTAAGTGTTCAGGAAAGACAACAGAGCTGTAGCTTTTGCGCCGCAGGATTCCTCCCGGCTGATTGTCCGGACAAAATCACGGATCGGGTACAGAACACGTTCGACGATTTTCCATACATATGGTCCGTCGGGATATTTATCATCCTCATAAAATGCTTTTGAAAAAATCCGGTATCCTCTGAATAAGCCATGTTCCAGACAGTAGTTCTCAAGGCGATCAACATCGTCGGGCGGAATATGGCACATGCCGGATTTTAAGCATGTCATAAGCGGACGGAAAGACCAGCCTTCCGTACCTAAATCGAGAAGGGAAAGTACAAAGCGTACAAGAACCGTACCGGACAAAGGTCTTCTCTTGTCCAGGAACGGATCAAGGCCATATTCACGAAACACGGCATGCAGATTCGATTCATACCCGGCACGATCGCAAAGAACTACGCTGATGTCGTTATACCGGAAGCCCTCA
>JGI24132J36420_10001324_pt1 | contig 11294 bp, 6 predicted proteins | sample BarGraNGADG00212_3_FD_36420 | JGI IMG/M metagenome (IMG submission 36420) | reverse complement strand
CTGTTCTAGTCTAGAAGATTGCATCAAATCCTCAACCTCTTGATTCTCATCAGGAACAATAATCTTGAGACTTACATTGTGCCCCTCAATAATAAGTTCACTCTTCATCATATCGGGAATAATGTAAATTCCAGACATTTCAACTTCCATCATTTCAATCAGCTTATCAATATTGAAATAAGCTTTATCATATTTAAATTCATTGTCTCTTTTAGATGTATTTCTAATCATGCAAATCCCTGACTCAGAATAAACTTTTTCAAGTTTTACCCTCAATTCATTAAAATGCCTGTTTAATGCGTAATATTCTGGCTTATCTGACAAAATTTTCTTTTCAACTTCATTAATACCATTTATTACCTGCAAAGCCACATCTGAAATGGCTAAAATGTCTAATTTGAATTGTTGGTTATTGTAATTTGAGTCAATTTCAATTCTCTTTTTTTCCTCTTTTATTTTCCATATTTGAAATATGATAGTATCACTTAGTATTCCATTTTTTATCCTGCATCTTCCATAAATCTGAGACATTCTTTCAATTGATAGTCCTTCTGATTTTGTACCAGAAGCAACAGTTATTAAATGATAGCTGTCATAAATATCAATACCTGCATAGTATGCACTTGTCATGAAGGTTATTCTATCAATCAATTCTCCTTCATTCAGTGTTCTAAAATAGGGCTGAGCCAATTCAGAACTTTGATTACTACAAAGTATTCCACATTCACCCGCATAATCTTCACCCAATGCCTTAATAATTGCCTTAATGCCTGTAATATGATTATATGCAATTAGAATTTTTTCTCCAGGAAACTTACTAATGATTTCAAAGATACTTTCTACTAGTAGGCTTTGAAGGTTTTTTAATACACAAATCAGATTAATATCTCTTTTTAAAGGATTTTTTTTTACTATCGTAGTGATTCTTTCCTTCCTTAACTCTGGATGGGAAAAATCACGAATTGTTGCAGAAACAACACATCTATTTTGCTCTGAAGCTTTAAAATAATAATCCATTGACCTCTCCAAATTCGGTCTAAAATGTGAATCAGACTGGAGCATATCAATCTCATCAAACATTAAAAAAAACTGTCCAAATCTCTCTTCTCCAAGTGTTTCATTCAGTTTTGGTAAGCTATCCGCTACAACAAGATATTTCTTGTGTTCTATTGCATCATTTTGGTCATAATCAAGTATATCATCTTTTGAACTTGATTGATTAGCATCACTAATCTCACTGCCAATATATTTATAATCTATTGATGTGCAGCTTTTTGAATATGCAAGAATTTTGGTAGGCATTACAATAATTGAATCCCTCTTTGATTCTAATTCCAATGTAGTAGCTCCAATTCCCGTTGCTTTTTTATTGATGATACCATATGGCATTTTGTCAAAAATAGAGCATAAATATGCATCATCTTCTAAAGTGTACTCCCTCTCTTCCTGCTTAATTGAAATATTAGGATACTGTGGTAAATTGTAAAAAGTTGGAAGTTGACTAAAAAAACTCATGGTCTGTAATATTATCTAAAAAATTGGGGAGAGAATGTTTATTTAAATGCTATTAGGGCATAATACTCATGTAAAGTATTATATATTTTATAGACTTAGATGAGTATTTGAATAGAGTAGGATTCCAAAATATTAATACTTGTTTATTTGTTGATGAAAGGTTTCGTCATGAACACTAAGCTTTTTGACAAATGTGGTTTGGTGTTTGGTGTAGGTATTTTTTATTCTTAATTCTGTTAATTTTATTGAATTTAAAGTTTAAACTTTACGTTCATTACTTTGTTTTTATCAGATAATTGCAATATATATAATCCGCTTCCAAAAATGGAAAAGTCTATCATGTAATGGTCGACTTTATCAATTGCTTTATCATATAATGCAATACCATTGGGAGTTATCACACGAATCTTTGTAAAACCAAAAATATAATCAATAGTTATCATTTTATTTTGGTCAACTGATACAGAAGGGCACTTTATTTGTTGGAATGATTGAATATCTGATACTTTTTTGGCTATAGACATATTCAAACTCGTTGAGTATGAAGCATTATAATTTTTACTACCTCCTTGATATGCAGTAATAGTAATCTTTCCTTCTTTTAAACACTTAAGTAGCTTTTCTCCATTTTTCACCACAATTATAGCAACTGTTGTATCAGATACAATGTAATCAACGTTTAGACCAACGGTAGAAATTGCATCTAACTCGATCAAATCATCAACAAAATAATTTTCACTAAGTGTCTGATTCCAAATAATGTTCTGTTCAACTTTCAGAATGTTTAGTGAACCTTCTTTATAAAGAAATTCATAATTATTTGAAAATCCTCCAAGGATTGTAATTGGATATTCTCCGACATCACTGTATTTTGTTGTCGCACAATTTGGTTGGGGATTCTGTGTTAACGAATAAATGTTTTCAGCATTCTTGAACCCATTATACTGAAGAATTATGGTTGGATTGTTCTCTCCATATTTTTTTGTAAGTAATGGAGCTGTAACTGTAAGTGGAGCCTTCTTTATGTTTAATACAGCGATACTATCATATTTGAATTTATAATTTAAAGCTTCACCTCCTAAAACATTTATATTGTAATTGCCAGGAGAAGAAGACTTTGTAATTGAAGTTGAAACAGTTGGCATATTTGTAATGACGGTTTCATTTTCATCATTGACGAAACCCTTAAAGCTTTTAATATAAACAGGTTCATTATCACCATAATAAATGCTGGTATCATTTACAGAAATAGTCAAAGGTACTTTTTGAATCAAATACGGATAACCATGATAACCCTCATAATAGACATTAACTTTATCACCAGAGATTTTTGGATTCAAATAGTAAAGTCCAGCATTTTTAGGTGATTTATCCTCATTGTTGTAAAATAATTTAATTGTGTGATTAGGAATATTGATCGTAGCTGTTGTTAAATGTTCTTTTCCATCATATAAAATTGTGTCACATTTCAATGTAAACAGCTCCTTCTTAGTACAAGCATTCCAGATTGAACCATTATATGATGATTTTGCGTTGTAAGGTATATATAATGTTCCAGAATAAAACCAATCCTCAAAAGGATTGTGCCATGCCCAACTTGGTTCTATTGGATTTAAAGAATATATATTTAAAAGTGAGCTTTTCATGTCTAATCCTTTTGCGACTAAAGAAGAGGAACCTAAATAACTAATATTTCTTCCCAATACTATCCATTCTAAAGCATAGCAACCAGTAAAAGCATAAGAATTAAGTTTAAAAAAATTATCACCAAGCGAGACATTCTTTAGTAATGTATTTGCAAATGCGCCATAACTCACTTCTGAAATGCTATCCAAATTGTTCAATGCAGACAATGAAGAAAAATTGAAAGATGACTTTCCTAAGTATTTTAAGCTCTTTGGAAAAATAAAGTTTGATAATTTGGAACAGTGTGCAAAACATTCATCAGGAATTGCAGTACATCTTTCAGAAAATGTCACATTTGAGATTGAAGAATATGAAAACAATCCCTTTCCTAATATTACATTTTCAGGAATATAAACAGAATCTATTTTACTACAATTGGAAAACGCATATTCTTTTATCTCATTAACTCCCTGGAATCCAGTTTTAACCCATTTTTTACCCCTTGGAAAACATACCAATACAGAACCAGTTTTATTATACAAAATACCGTCACGAGAGCTAAAATTTGCATTTTCATTAGAAACTTGTATAGATAATAAACCAGGCATTGTGAAATCAGTGTAAGAAAGAAAGTTTGTACCTGACCCTATAGAAATATTAGTGATTGGACAATTAAAAAAAGCATTATTTAGCTTAATTATACCATCCGGTATCTGTATTTCATTAATAGAGGTATTCGAAAATGCTTCACCTCCTAAAAATGAAATACTTTTTGGAAGAATGAGGCTTCTCAAACCAGTACAACCTTTAAATGCTGAAGCACTAATACTATCAACATTATCATGCAATTTTAATCCAGAAATATTTTTACAGTAATAAAAAGATTTTTCTGGTATTACAGATACATTTTCAGGTATAACCAATTCTCCTGATAAAGCACTACATTCATTAAAAGCCGCTTCTCCGATATATGAAATGCTATTAGACATAGCCAATGTGGAAAGTTTTGTACAATTTGAAAAACAATTCTTACCTATGGAATCAATTCCCTCTAAAAGAACTACAGTTTCTAAAGAAAGACAATTATTGAACCCATTGTCCTTAATACTTTTTACTGAACCTGGAACCTTAACAGATTTAATTTGAGAATCCATAAAAGCTTGTTCTCCAATAGTCGTCAGTCCTTCTTTTAAGTTTATTATTTGTATTTGAGAAGAATAAAAAGTACCTATTTCAATACTTTTTAAACCATTGGGTAAATCAATAAAGGGTATTTTACTTTTGGCAAAGGCATATTTTCCAATACTTTGAACCGTTTCTGGAATATGGATAGTATCTATTGAAGAAAAAGAATAATTAAAGAAAGCGCTATCTCCAATTGCTATAATATTTTCAGAAAACGGGATAGTTCTTTTCCTTTGTGGAAACGAAAGTAAGACGCTTTTATCTTTATTGTATAAAACCCCTTCATGTGAGGAAAACTTTTGATTATTGTCATTAACAATAAATTCGGTTAAATATTCACAAGAGGCAAATGCACTAGATACATTAAGGAATTCACTCTCAATGATAAGCGAGGTCAATGCTGTCTTAAAAAAAGCATCACTGTAAATGAAAATTACAGATGAAGGTATCGTTAGTTTTCTTAATTTTAAGCTATTATAAAAAGCATCAGGTTCAATGTATTTTGTAATCCGTGGTAAAAATAAAGTATCAAGTAGTGGCAAATCTGAAAACATCAAAGCACAAACTGTATTAGGTTTGGTTTTAGCTACTACAGTTGACCATGTTGTTGAACGAACATAATCACCACCTTCAACGATTTCAATATCTGATACATCAAGGTAGTGGAGTTTAGTGCATTTCTTCAAATAATTAAAATCATCTCCATTTAATGTACCAGTTAGTTTTAATCTTGTAATTTGCGCAACAGGTTCCACTAACATTTCTTTTAATGATCCAGCATTTAAAACATTAAATGTTGTTTGACTAAAGCTATCAGATTGTGATAGTATAAAGCAACAATATATTGTTACAATACTTTGTTTCAAAAGTCTATTCATATTTTTGAATTTACATTTAATCAGGAGAATTCCTCGGGGCTTGCCCGGGGGTGATTCATTATTTCTTTCAGTTCATCTAAAGAATATGGAGGATTTCTTTTGTGAATCATGGCATGACAATTTGGGCAGAGTGGTCTTAAATCCTCAATTGGATTCACTACATATCTTTCTCCAATATCTGATAATTGCTTTGTATGGTGAACATGAATAAATCCATTGCCAATTTCTCCATATGTATATTTGAATTCCATTTCACAACATTGACATTTACAACCATAATGATCTATACATTTTCCCCTAGCTTTTGGGTTTCTTTCATAGGAATTGACAATCACATATTTTTTTGCACCTTCAATTAACTCCTTTTCATCGACTTGTAAATCATCTGGATAGATTATTTTGCTTAAATCAAATTCTGGCTTGCAGCTTTTACAAATCTTGAATTTACCCTTAAAATTTCTCTTATTCTCTTGACAATACTTTGAAATATCAGCAACATCATTTGATGCAACTTTTACCCAATCTCTCGTGGTATATGCTTTATCGTCAAAGCTATCATATTCAGTAATGTGACTACAGTTAGATTTATGTAAAATAAAAGCTGTTGTGCCTTCCCTTTTACCTGTATTTAGAATGAAACCATCTTGATTTTCATTCATCCATTGGAAATATTCTTTATCTCCTTTATTGAATAATATCCCCATTTTGATTATCTGCTTAAAATTATAATTATCACTAAATCTCTTTCAAATATCAGCAACTTTTTTAATCTTATGAATTTGATTTTCTTTAAAATACGAAAGCTGATTAGATACGGAGTTCCAAAATAGCAGCTAACAGGTAGCCAGACATATATGGTTTGGGTGGTCATGCTCCGTTTTATCCACATAAAACATCATATGTCCAACAAATGTACCAAAAAGATTGAATGATATTTATTTATAGCACTGCTATTTGATTATTTGAGTGAATCAGATTTTAATTGAATAGAAAGTGAGAGGAAATATTGATTTGCTCATGCCTTAACCCCCCAAACCAAAATATTTTGAATTTTTTAATTGATATATATCAATCACTTCATCAAACACAATAGAAATTCTTTCCAAATCCTTTATTGGTACAAGTGCTTTACTTTCTAGAAGTGCATCATACAATAGACTAAAAATATTCATTTCTGCTGAAATATCTAGAAATTGTGGGGATGCTTATTTATATTCTATAGTAGTTAGAAAATACTCATGTAACATCCTATAAAAACAATACAGTTGAATGAGTAGATTTACGGTGGTTCGAATTATTCATTTAAAAAATCTTATTGGTAAAGGCGTACAGACCGCCCGATTTAACACTTAAGAAGCATGTCATATATAAAGTTGGGGATAATCATTTGCAAATAACTTTTTAAATAAATACATATCAACATAACTTCTTCGTAGCTCTCCTTCATTATTTATAAAAATAACTAAATATGTTTCAGTGATTTCATTCTTATAGGTAAAACCATCTTTGCCCATCCATTTATTAATGAATGCTTCTTTGTCAATGTGAAGATTAACCCATCCAATTAATGTTCCCTTTAGAGCTAAATTGTTTATGCTATAATCATATTTGTCCAACATATATCCAACTTTAAGTAATTTGTCCCCAGCTTTTCTATATAGAAAATGCCCAAGTGGTATTTGTTGAAGTAATTGTTTTGTTAGCTTCTTTTCATCAATTGTGATAGTCTTGATAGTGACAGGTTGGTCATTAATCTTAATATCCATATTAGATTTTTGTTAGGTAAAGTAACAAATGTAGTTATTCTGTCAACTTGAATATTATATTCATAAAGAAATCATTTCTATGTCAGCTAAATTGCTATTTTCATACTTCTTTCTTTTTCAATCAAGTTATTAATAATTGTATCAAACCACTTGGTTTTTTTGTGATTATAACCTTTTTCAATAGCATATCTCATCAAGTACTTATTAAAAGGAAGTGTTTTTTTTAATTCAGATTGTGTACATTCATTGATATAACCATTTAAAATCTGGCCCAAATCCAACTTGCTATCAGAGAAGAAGTCCTCAAGTTGAATTAATGTTGTTAATGACAACATTACAAGGCTTTTAACTGTATATTTATCTTGGATATTTCTTGACTTTTGAAGTTTCTGAAACCTATCATTAAGTATATAATTCACCCCCTCAATATCAAAACAACAATCTTGATATACTATTATTGGAAAGACATTTAATTTGCCAACATAATCAATAACATCAACTTCATTATTAATTACTTCTAATTTGTTCTCAATAACGTTTAATAATTGATTAATGCCCTTGGGTTTAGCATTCCGCCTTGTTTCACCTGAACTTCTATTATATGATGAAGATTCAAATAATTCCAATAGTTCAGACCTAATCAAGTCAAAATCCCCACAATGTTTAGTTTTGGCATTCAACAATACATCTTTTAGCTCAAACAAAAAAATGTTATTGCCCTTTCTTAAATAATAATCAGGCTCCCCTTCATTTAAAAATTCCTTAAGCTTCCTTCCACCAATTTTGACTTTAGCTGTTTCTTTAAAACACCTATCCATAATTTCATAGAATAATACATGCTCAGTGAAATATTCACCAATCAAGCCTTTAAAACTAGTATAATTATTGATTTTTGATTGCTCTTTATTCTTAACTAATATCTTTGCAAAGTCAAAAATAAAACTTTGAAACATCTTATCAAGAAAGAAGTTGAGAGCTAGCACGTTATATGTATCAACACCTTGAAAATATACTGGATTCTCTCTAATACATTTAAAATCAAATGAAGATTGGAATTTGTCTACATTAAGGCTTATAGCATCAATATACTTTTTACCAAAATAAGAATTAGGCTCAATTATTATTTTGTTTCCACATCCGTCTTTATTTAAGGTCATATTTGTATAAAGGTCAAATACAAAGAATAAGTATTCATCCCAATTCTTTGTATCATTACTAGTTAAGAATATTTTAAGAAATGGTTTGAATATTTCATTTTTTTCGCAGAAATCCATGAACATATAAAACTTTATAAACTCAACTCTATAATCCTTTGGGAAATAGATATCATTGTATTTTAATTGTTCTGGCAGGTATAATCTGACAAATTTTTCAGCATCAATAAATTCATCAATCGCATTAGTATTGTTGCTTAATCTCTCATCACAACACATTAAATATGCAATCATCAAATTTGAGAAATCATCCTTTGATAATTCTCTTTTGTTATCATTGTGAATTGAAAGCAATTTCTCTAGCAAAATTAAAAGAGCAACTTTATCAATAAAAACATAGTTACTGATATCAACCTTTTGTAAATACTCAACTATAGAATGTTGAAGTTGGCTATTTACCTTAAAAAGTAAAGAGATAAATAATTCGTGTTCAGGTTGATTGATAGTTTGCTGAGACTTCAATAGATACATGTATGAAACCCATTCAATTGCATTCTGTGAAGGTAAATTCTGTATTACTTCATCTAATGTACTACTACCATTTTGGAAAATACTAGTATAAGATATCTGTCGTTGAATTACAAATTCCTCCATGTTTTTTTATCACAAAGATAAAAAAATTGAGAGCTAATGTTTTATTAACTCTCAACTACTTACCAAACATTTTTCAGCTGCTGCATCCCATAATATGTGCTATAAGTAAAATTGCTTTAAAAATTTAGTTCGATTAACTTGTCCATTTCCTCCCCAATATACTTGTCCACAATTTTGGCATAATGTGCAGTCATTCTAGTGTTTGTATGTCCCATCATCTTTGATACTACTTCAATAGAAATCCTGTTTGTAAGGGTTACTGTTGTTGCAAATGTATATCTGGCCGTATGGAAGCTAATCCTTTTATTAATGCCACACAGGTCAGCTATTTCCTTCAAATAGGCATCAGTACTGGAAATATCAACCACTGGAAGTAGTTTCTCTCCACCTTTATACTTCTCCAAAATCAACTTGGGTATTGGTAGGAGAGGGATTCTAGATAATACTCCTGTCTTTACCCTATGTTTTTTAATCCATACCCTGCCTTCATCATCCTTTACAAAATGTGATTCATCCAAGGTTTTAACATCAGAGTAGGATAGACCTGTAAAGCAACTAAAAATAAAGATGTCACGGACTCTTTCTAATCTTAGTATGGGGAAATCCTTATTGATGATTTTTCTCATTTCCTCTTCAGTTAGAAATACCTTGTCCACAATTTCCCTTTCCACTTTGTAATTCATAAAGGGGTCAATTAGGATGTATTTGTTTGCCAATGCAATGTTTACAACCCTTTTTAAAGCCTTTAAATGTTTAGTAGTGGTATTTATCTTTTGCTTGTGTACAGTCCTTAGAAACACGTCAAAATCACTCATGAATGAATAATTCAGTTCCAATAGATGCATGTCTTTTCGCTTATACTTTTCCTGAATATATTCTACTAGTAGATTACGTGTATGGTCATATACATAATAGGTTGCTTTTGAAATTCCATTTCCTACCATTTTTTCTATGCTAGACAAGTATTCATTCCAAATCTGGAAAAGAGTCTTGGTTTGAATAGCTTCTATCTTATTAAAATAGGCATCTTTCAGTAATTCTGCTGTTAGTATATACCCTCTGTCTAAAAGCTCTGTTTCCTTCTTATAAATGGTATTTTTAATTTGGATGAATTGATTATTTAAGAGTTTTGCTTGCTCATTAGAGCCTTTTATTTTCTGCTTGCTAGAATCCCAATCCTCAATTCTTATCTTCTTACCTGTTGAAAATGAGGCTCTTTCACCATTCAATGTAATAGTTACTTCTATTGGTACTGAGCCATCTTTTCTAACTTTTGTAGGAGTTACCCTAAAATTGACTGCATACGTGTGTCTTTCCATACTCAAAATTGCTGTTTTAAAAGCATTTTTAAGCTAGCATAATTCTATTTATAGTACTGATATATTGTTTATTACAGGGTTTTCTGTTACCATTTTCCATTTTTCTAAAAATGGTTGCTAATAAGCCACAAAATCATCTCAAAATAGGGGTGTTTTCATGCTCTTTTCCTACTTCTCCCCACCTCTAATACTCTTCAATTTTTATTGAATATTAAAGGATTTGGATGAGTATTTTAAAAAGTAGCATAGTCTAATTTGACAAAGTTTTAAAGCTGTTACTCTTCTTCTACCCCTAACTCAAGCCCCTAAAGTAATCAAACAAAAATCCCTGCAACAATCAATGTCACAGGGATTCTCAATAGTATTTAAGTTCTAATCTTACTTCGAAGCTTCTTCGATAGCAACAGCCACAGCCACGGTAGCACCAACCATGGGGTTGTTGCCCATGCCAATGAATCCCATCATTTCCACGTGTGCTGGAACAGAGGAGGAACCTGCGAATTGAGCGTCGCTGTGCATGCGGCCCATCGTATCGGTCATGCCGTACGAGGCAGGGCCGGACCCCATGTTGTCGGGGTGCAGGGTACGACCCGTACCGCCACCGGAGGCAACGGAGAAATACTTTTTGCCTTGTTCGTAGCATTCCTTTTTATAGGTGCCTGCAACGGGGTGCTGAAAGCGAGTAGGGTTGGTGGAGTTACCCGTGATGGATACATCCACACCTTCTTTGTGCATGATAGCAACACCTTCACGAACATCGTCGCAGCCGTAGCATTTCACTTTGGCGCGAAGACCTGTGGAGTAGGGGATTTCTTTCACTACGGCCAGGTCGCTGGTGTAGTAATCGAACTGCGTTTGAACGTAGGTGAAGCCATTGATGCGGGAAATGATCATGGCGGCGTCCTTGCCCAAGCCGTTCAGGATGACGCGAAGCGGTTCCTTGCGGACTTTGTTGGCTTTTTCAGCGATTTTGATGGCGCCTTCAGCAGCAGCGAAAGACTCGTGGCCGGCCAGGAAAGCGAAACATTTGGTTTCTTCGCGGAGCAGCATGGCAGCCAGGTTACCGTGACCTAGACCAACCTTGCGGTCGTCGGCAACAGAACCCTTGATGCAGAATGCTTGCAGTCCGATACCGATGGCTTCAGCAGCCAGTGCAGCATTGGTCACCCCTTTCTTGATGGCGATGGCAGCACCCAT
>JGI24132J36420_10001320_pt1 | contig 11326 bp, 10 predicted proteins | sample BarGraNGADG00212_3_FD_36420 | JGI IMG/M metagenome (IMG submission 36420) | reverse complement strand
AAAGTGATGAGTTTTTTGATCTGTTCAAAACATTCCTCCTCACTCAGTGCAAAAAAATGGGCATTACCCGTTATTTCACTATGCACTCTTGCACCGCCAAGATCCTCCATTGAAATTTCTTCCCCGAGTACAGTTTTTATTACCTCAGGTCCGGTGATAAACATTTTTGAAATTTTATCGACCACAAAAACAAAATCGGTAAGTGCAGGTGAATATACTGCGCCACCGGCACATGGTCCTAATATAACCGAGAGTTGCGGAATTACACCGCTGGATATAGTATTACGGAAGAAAATTTCACCATACCCGGCCAGAGAGTTAACCCCTTCCTGTATTCTTGCACCTCCTGAATCGTTAATCCCGATTAGTGGAATCCGCATCTTAAGAGCGTGATCCATAATCTTGGTAATCTTTCTTGAATGCATTAATCCCAGGGAACCTCCGGCGACTGTAAAATCCTGAGCAAAAATTGCAACTGGAGCGCCATAAATAGTTCCTGATCCGATAATTACCCCATCGCTGGGCAGCGACTTCTTATCCATATCAAAATCACGTGCCTCATGCTCAACAAACAAGTCATATTCATTGAAGGAATTTTCATCAAGAAGTGCCATAATGCGCTCACGGGCTGTTCGCTTACCCATAGACTTTTGCTTTTCAATAGCCTGTTCACCTCCGCCAAGAAGAATCTTCTCACGTTTTTCCCGGAGTTCATGTATCTTTTTATTCACTGGCATATTAATCGGTATTAAATATTTGTATGAGTTAAATTCTATTTCGGGGCCAATTTATACAGCACGAGACCAATTATCGTATAAATGATGTTTGGGATCCACATTGCAAGCATTGGTCCAAGGCTTCCTTTGAGTGAGAATTGTGAAGCAAACTGAAGAAACAGAATATAGGAAAAACTAAGCATAAGACCTATTCCTATATTCATACCGATACCACCCCTTATTTTTCTCGATGACAGGGAAACACCTATAAGAGTAAGTATAAAAACAGCAAAGGGGTTTGCAAACCGCCTGTATTTTTCAATCAGGAAAAGTTTAAGCTCATCCGATCCCTGGAGCCGGAGAAGGTCTATGTAATTATTCAGTTCACGTGAGGTCATGGTTCCCACATATCCGGGGTCCCTTGAAAAATCCTCCGGCTGTATATTAAGTGTTGTATCTATTTGCTTGCCCTTGGTAATGATCTCTTCATTGCCTTTCATTTCACGCAGATAATAATTCAGGGCGCTCCATTTATGCATTGTGGTATCATAGGTTACCGAGGTAGATGACAACTTTGATTCGAGTATTCCACTATCATTAAATTTTTCAATAGTGAAGTTCTGCCCTCTCTTGCTTAATGGATTGTAGGTTCCCATGAAGACATAAACATTTTTATACACCTGCCTGTGAATATTTTCTACCGACATTCTTTTACTGGGAGAGGAGTGGGAGTATTTATCTTCAAAATCTATCCTTATGAGATTCGATTTGGGGATAATGAAGTTAGTAAGTACGAATATAAATGTTGCAATGATAAATGCTGAAAGAAAATAGGGCCACATCATTCTCCTGAAACTCATTCCACTGTTAAGAATCGCTATTATCTCCGTACTTATCGCCATTTTAGAAGTAAAGAAAATAACTGAAATAAATACAAATAAGGGTGCAAAAAGCGTGGCAAAATATGGAATGAAATTCATGTAATAATCAAAAATTATTGCTTTAACCGGAGCCTGTCTCTCCATGAAGTTATCAATTTTCTCGGCGAAATCGAAGACAACAGCAATGGTTAGTATCAATACAAGACAAAAGAAGAAGGTTCCGAGAAACTTTCTGATAATGTAAGTGTCAATAAGTTTTATATTCAGATAAGCTAGAGCCTTTCTGAAAGTTTTTTTATCATTGAGCTTTTCCATTTCTTAAAATTACCTTCTTCAATTTTATTTCTTGCTTCATCAACCAGCTTCAGATAAAAGGCCAGGTTATGAATACTTGCTATCTGTGCACCCAGGTTTTCCCCGGAGATAACAAGATGTCTGAGATACGCCCTGGAATAGTTTAGACTTACATTGGAGGGGCCATCAGGATCTATCGGACTGAAATCATCCATCCATTTTCTATTCCTGATATTGATAGTACCCTCGCTGGTAAATAACATTCCATTTCTTCCGTTTCGTGTCGGCATAACACAATCGAACATATCAATTCCTCTTTCAATGGCTTCCAGGAGGTTGACCGGAGTACCAACTCCCATAAGATAACGGGGTTTTTCATCAGGGAGTATCTCATTTACAATCTCTATAATCCGGTACATCTCATCAGCAGGTTCCCCNACTGACAANCCTCCGATCGCATTCCCTTCCAGTCCTGCAGANGCTGTTTTTTCAGCTGATTCTTTTCTCAGATCATCAAATGTTCCTCCCTGGACTATTGGGAAGAGCAGTTGTTCATTACCCCATAAAGGATCTGTTTCATTATACCTTACAACTGCCCTGTCGAGCCAGTGATGAGTGAGTGCAACTGACTTTTTTGCATAGTTGTAATCACATGGCCAGGGAGTGCACTCATCGAAAGCCATCATTATGTCACCACCAATAATACGTTGAATNTCAATTGTATTTTCCGGAGTAAAGAGATGTCTCGAACCATCAATNTGCGATTTAAAGATAGCTCCTTCTTCAGTAAGTTTTCTGTTCCCTGTCAGGGAGAAGACTTGATAACCTCCGCTATCGGTAAGGATAGGACGTTCCCAGGACATGAAATGATGAAGCCCTCCGGCTCTCTTAATTACCTCAGTACCCGGACGTAAATAAAGGTGATAAGTATTCCCAAGAATTATTTTTGCATTAATTTCCTCCGTGAGATCACGTTGCAGAATGCCTTTTACTGTGCCGCCGGTCCCCACAGGCATGAAAATCGGAGTAGGAATATCTCCATGAGGTGTTTTCAGGATGCCAGTACGCGCTTTTGATTCGGTATCCCTGCTCTCTATAATAAACATGTTGTTAAATCTCTTTTTTCAAAGCACAAAGGTAATTTTTCCATACGGCTTATAAAATTATAAGGAATTTTTGTTGTAATAAATTTTTTACCTTTCCGTTAATTATTAATATTGCTGACATAATTGGAAGTCAAATGGCCGATCATACAAATATTATACTTTTAGTCGTTTTCTGCATCTTTATCTCCGCTGCTGCTATACAGTTATTTTATTACCTGTTCTTTTATCTATCTGTTTATTTAAAGAAACCCTTTGCAACCAAAAATACAAGACAACCTGTTTCCGTAATAATCTGCGCCAGGAATGAAGCAGAAAATCTACAGAACTTTTTGCCATCAATCCTTGAACAGGATTATCCCGATTATGAGGTGATTGTTGTAAACGATTGCTCTGAAGACAATTCGTACGATATACTGGGAAAATATCTGATACAGTATCCGCATCTGAGAATTTCCACGGTAAATAAAGATCCCAAATTTACACACGATAAAAAATTCGCTCAGTTCATTGGGATAAAAGCAGCTAAGAATGAAATTTTGCTTTTCACCGATGCTGATTGTAAGCCTGAATCTGATAAATGGCTCGAGGGTATGACGTCCCCTTTTGATGAGGGGACCAATTTTGTGCTCGGATATGGTGGATACTTCAGAGGGAAAGGGTTGCTGAATAAGTATATCCTGTACGACAGCCTGATAATCGCAATGCAATATCTTGGTATGGCCATCCGTGGTATCCCATACATGGGTGTCGGACGTAACCTGGCATACAGACGTTCTGTCTTTTTCAGTAACAAAGGGTTTGGTTCACATAACCATATCAGATCCGGAGATGATGATCTTTTGGTTAACACCATTGCTACAGGCGATAATACCCGCGTGGAATGCAGGCCTGAAACTCATACCAGATCAGTTCCATGCTCTGATATGAATGGCTGGATAGCCCNGAAGAAAAGACATCTGACAACTGCTCCNTATTACAAATTCAGAGATAAATTTCTATTAATAACTGAACCATTAACAAGAATTCTTTTCTATTCCTTATTCATTATTCTGCTTTNCTTTACTTTTCTCTGGACATGGGTTTTGACTGTTTTTATGTTAAGGCTGATAACACAGATTATCGTTTTATTATTTGTCAGTAAGAAATTGAATGAGCCTGGAATGTTGGGTTATTTATTATTTTTTGATATCTTTTCACCATTGATCAACAGCATTATATNTTTAAGTAATAGCCGGAGNAAATCCGATAAGAATAAATGGAAGTAGTTCACGAATTTTCGGATAAGGCCAAAGGTGATCTGTTACTCGTTGAAGAGGCAAAAAAGGGAAATGAGAAAGCATTTGCCAGTCTGATGAACCGCTACAGAGATTCCATTTATTATATGCTTCTTAAAATGGTGAATAACGCATCCGATGCCGAAGACCTTACTATAGAGGCTTTTGGGAAGGCTTTCAGAAATCTTGATTCATATACCCCTAAATTCGCCTTTAGCACCTGGCTATTTAAAATTGCAACAAACAATTGTGTTGATTTTATCAGGAAGAAGAAACTCTCTCCTACCCTGTTTGATCATCTGCAGGAAAATCTGGATAATGTCACTGTGAATATTCAATCTGATTTGCCCGATCCGGAGGAGACCTTGATCCATCACCAGAAGGTAGCTGCACTAAATATAATAGTGAGTCAGCTAAAACCAAGATATAAGTCACTTATAGAGCTTCGTTATTACAAGGAATACTCTTATGAAGAGATCTCATCCGAGCTCAATCTTCCGATCGGAACCGTAAAAGCACAATTATTCAGGGCCAAAACTTTATTATACAATATACTAATCAAAACAGGTAACCGGTAGTGTCAGAATGTATCTTTAGGTATTTCCCGTTATTATCAGCCATTCAGAAAGAGAAACTGTCGTTATTAAAAGTGATTTACGACAAATGGAACAGCATGATAAATGTAATATCCCGCAAGGATATGGATAATTTTTTTGTTCATCATGTTCTTCATTCAATGGCAATAGCAAAGGTAATTAACTTTTTACCTGGCACCAGCATCCTCGATGTGGGTACAGGTGGCGGTTTTCCCGGTATTCCTCTGGCAATACTATTTCCTGATTCTGAATTCACACTTCTCGACTCAATTGAAAAAAAAATTAAAGTTGTTAAAGCAGTTTCAGATGAACTTGGCTTAAAAAATATTAACCCTGTAAGGAAAAGAATTGAAGAAGAAAATGGCAAATTTCAGTTCGTTATCAGCAGGGCAGTAACCGGATTTCCTGAATTTGTAAACCTTACAACAAAAAATATAAGCAAGTCAGGAAACAACAGCCTTGAGAATGGTATTTTATATCTCAAAGGAGGTGATCTGAAAGCTGAGTTATCACAGTTTGGGAAGAAAGCAACTGTGTGGCAGATTAAGGACTTTTTTAAAGAATCTTTTTTTGAAACTAAAGTGATTGTATATCTGCCAGTTTGATTTTTTTAAAAAAAACACCTTCCTGGTTTTTATATTTCAAAAAAGTACTACATTTGCAGTCTCAAATCAGAAGTTAGTCAACAAATATAATTGAAAAGATGAAAAGGACCTATCAGCCATCAAGAAGGAAGAGAGTAAATAAGCACGGTTTCAGGGAGAGGATGTCAACTCCTAACGGGAGAAGAGTGCTTGCTGCACGCAGAGCAAAGGGAAGAAAGAAACTCTCAGTTTCACCGGAACTTAAATTAAAAGGATAATCTAAACTTTAAAATATTTGAATAAAGGTGTCTTATAACAAGGCGCCTTTTTTGTTTGATAGCTGTTGATGTAACCTGAACTCCAAATCCACTTCTATTATACTTACATTTACTGACTTTTTAAATAATAACATGTCTGACCTTTTAACCCTTATAAACGATAAAGATCTCAGGGTAATCGCAGAAAAGATTACCGGCAATATTCGTATAACCCCTGAAGATGGATTGTTTCTTTTTAAAAAAGCCGATCTGTCTTTGCTTGGTTTGCTTGCCGGTGTAGTCAGAAGAAGACACAATGGTAATCTTGCATACTTCAACCGGAATTTTCATATTGAACCGACTAACATTTGTATTTATAATTGCAGGTTCTGTTCATATCATAAACCTGAAGGTGATCCTGAAAGCTGGGAATATAGCCATGAAGAAATGCTTGACATTGTAAAACGCTTTGACGATAAGGCCGTTACTGAGGTTCACATCGTCGGGGGAGTACATCCGACGCATGACCTTCATTATTGGGGATCGTTAATAAGAAAAATAAAAGCGTACCGGCCTTCCATTCATGTCAAGGCCTTTTCTGCAATTGAACTCGATCATATGATTTCCCTTGCAGGATGCACAATTGAAGAGGGATTGAAGCTTCTGAAAGGGTATGGTCTGGATTCAATACCCGGGGGTGGCGCTGAAATATTCGATGAAGAGCTCAGAAAAATAATTTGCGACGAAAAATCGTCTTCTGAGCTTTGGCTTAAAATTCACGAAACCGCACACAGNTTGGGNATTCCATCAAATGCCACGATGCTTTATGGCCATATCGAAACCTATGCTCACCGTATTAATCATCTGGAAAGACTCCGCTCTCTNCAGGATAAAACAAAAGGATTTAATGCTTTTATCCCTTTAAAATACAAGAAGTCGAACAACAGTATGTCATATCTGGGTGAAGTGAATATAATTGAAGATCTCCGTAATTATGCTATCTCAAGAATTTATCTTGATAACTTCCCGCATATTAAAGCATACTGGCCAATGATCGGGAAGGAATGTGCCCAGATATCTCTTTCATTTGGAACAGACGATATGGATGGGACGATTGATGATACCACAAGAATCTATTCGATGGCAGGTTCAACAGAGGAAAACCCTGTAATGAGTACAGAGGAGATCAGTATATTAATACGTCAGTCGGGGTTCATTCCGGTAGAAAGAGATTCACTTTATAACCCCATAATTAACCCACCCCTGAAAAGAAGAGATTCAATCAGGAAATCTGGTTAAAACTCCCTCCATTTTTTCTTATAATTTTATCATTACCTTTACGTTATTACTAATATTCAATCCACGTTTGTATGAGCTTAAAAAACTTTATCCTGAGCAAGCTATTTCTTAAGAATCTTGGAATTGCCATTATCATTATCGTTGGAGGGGTAATGTTATTACTTATCTGGATGAATTTTTATACAAGACATGGTCAGGCAAGACCTGTTCCCAATTTCGTAGGGCTTACAATGGAGCAGACTTCCCAGCTTGCAAGAAAAAGCAGGCTCAGGTATCAGATAATTGATTCTATTTACACTACAGTAGTTCCCCGGGGTTGCATCGCTGAACAGAATCCTAAACCAGGCTTCAAAGTAAAAAAATGGAGAAATATCGTTCTCACAATTAACGCTTTTCATCCTGAAATGGTAGCTATGCCGAGCCTTGTGGATCTTCCTCTAAGACAAGCAAAAGCGCTGGTTGAGAGCTCCGGACTTGAAATCGGACTCTTAAAATACAGACCCGACATCTCCATTGATGTTGTAATCGATCAACAGTATAACGGAAAGAATATCCCGGAAGGAGATTCTCTTCAGAAAGGATCAGTTATTGACCTGATCCTTGGTAAAGGATTAAGCAATCAGCGGACTCCTGTTCCATATCTGTCAGGTATGAAACTTGATCACGCAAAAAATAAAATTCTGGTATCATCTCTCAACCTGGGTACATTTGTATATGATAACACAATAGTTAATGAGGCAGATACACTTAATGCTTTTGTCTATAAACAGATCCCGGAATTTAAAAATGACGCGACTCTTCAACTTGGATCTTCAATATACCTGTGGCTCACAGTCGATCCAGCAAAACTTTCGGTTGATTCAACCAGAATTGTTTCAGATACAATTCCGGCAATTACAACTTCAGGCAACCAGTCTAACTAATCCAGATGCTCAAAAGGATATTCCTATTTGTAATTTTTCTCAATGCATGTCTGGTTAACACTCCGGCACAGGAGGTGATCACCGGGCTTCAATCAAATTACAGCATCACAAGTAATATACTTAAGGAAAATAAAGGATTAACCTCTTCCGATACACTTCTTCTTCCCTTTTTTGATGATTTCTCAGGGCATTCAATATTTCCGGACAGTAAGAAATGGAGCGACAACTTTGTTTTTATCAATAATACATACTCCGACCAGCAGATCACAGCCGGTATAGCCACATTCGATGCCTTGGATAATACCGGAAGAATGTACGCGACAGCTTCTTCATCCGGTTTTAAAGCCGATCAGCTTACTTCTCTGCCTATAAATCTTAATTACAGTGTTTCAGACAATATCTGGCTAAGTTTCTTTTATCAGGCAGGCGGTCTCGCTGATCCGCCTGAAGCTAATGATAGTCTGACTCTTCAATTCTTTGCACCGGATGAAAAAGAATGGCACTCGGTATGGAAAGCCGAAGGCACCCTTGATAAAAGATTTAAACAGACCATTATCAGGATTGATAATAACAGATACCTTAAAAAAGGTTTTCAATTCAGGTTCATTAATTATGCCAGCCTTAGCCCAAACCTCAGTGACCCGTCAATGGTTGGAAATTGTGACATCTGGAATATTGATTATGTACTTCTTGACAAAAACAGAAATGCGGCTGATACGGTTTATGCTGATGTGGCATTTACCCTTCCTCTACGCTCCCTGCTTAAGAGTCATGAAGCTATGCCTTGGAAACAATTCAGTAAGGTCAATCTCCAGGAAATGGGTTCCTCAATACCTGTTCATTATCGCAATAACGATCTGATAACGAGAAATGTCACCCGTAATTTTGAAATATGGGATGTTTACAAAAATACTTCGGCCTTTACTTTTTCTGCAGGAGCAACAGATATAGGCCCTTTAACAACTATTGATTATAATGCTAACCTTGTTTATACTTATAAAACCAGCAATAATGATTCTGCTCTTTTCAGGATTACTGCCTCACTGAAGACAGATAATTTTGATCCCAAGGGAAATGACACGTTAATCTATTTTCAGGTTTTCAATAACTATTTTGCGTTCGACGATGGGTCCTCCGAAGGTGGATATGGAATAAACGGACTCGGTTCCAGAAATGCTATGGTAGCTTACAAATTTGTATCTTATGTGCAGGATACTTTAAGGGCTATACGTATATGTTTTAATGACAGCTATCTGCAAGCTAACAAAAGAGAATTTGATCTTGTTGTTTGGGACAATAACAACGGTTTGCCGGGTAACATAATTTATGCCAGGGAGTCGGTAATGGTTGAACAGGGTAATGTTATAAATGGTTTTTATAATTACACTATTCCCGAAGGAGTCGTGGTGAATAATATATTTTATGTAGGCTGGAGGCAACGTTCTGAAACATTTCTGAATGTGGGCTATGATGTTAACACGCCTCATGCCGGGAAACAGTTCTACTGGTTAAATGGTGTATGGAACCAGTCGCAGGTTCCGGGGAGTATAATGATAAGACCTGTCGTTGGTTCTCCTCTATTGATTACATCAATCAAGGATACTTATTCTAAAAATAAGAACCTGATGAGTTTTTGGCCAAATCCGGCAACAGATTATATAAATATTAACACCGGGGAAGTGCAATTATATGGATCTGCATTTATAAGTATAACCGACCTGAATGGTCACGAATTAATAAAAGTTCCTTTCTCTGAAAGGGTTGATATCTCTTCACTCCATGAGGGAATTTACTTTCTGGTAATAAGTATGAATGGCCGGNCTGTTGAATATAACCGGTTAATTAAAACAAGGTAATCACAAAATAATGACAGAAGAAGAATTAGTAGATCAGCAAGAGCTCTTTGAACATTTCCGGTTTCAGGCAGATCCCGGACAATCACTTCTGAGGATTGATAAATTCCTGTCTGACAGGCTGATGAATTCCTCAAGAACTCGTATTCAGAATGCTGCCAACGCAGGAAATATCCTGGTAAATAACAATATAGTAAAACCAAATTATAAAATTAAACCCGGAGATATTATACAGGTTGTTTTGCCGACACCCCCAAGAGAAATTGAGCTTATTGCCGAAAACATCCCTCTGAATATAGTATTTGAAGATGATGATATTCTGGTAGTTAACAAAGAGCCGGGTATGGTAGTTCATCCTGCACATGGGAACTATACCGGAACACTGGTTAATGCTCTTATGTGGCACTTCAAAGATCTGCCTCTTTTTAATAGTGGCGAGAGCAGACCCGGGCTGGTTCACAGGCTGGATAAAAACACTTCAGGAATACTTGTTATTGCAAAGAATGAATATGCACTTAACCGGCTTTCAAAACAGTTTTATGACCGGACCACCGACAGAAGATATAATGCACTTGTATGGGGAATTCCCGATCCTCCCGAAGGAACTATTACCGGAAACGTTGGCAGGAGTATAAAAGACCGTAAGATAATGCAGGTTTTTAAGGATGACACTGAGGGTAAGGCTGCAATAACTCATTATAAGGTCCTCGAAAATTTTGGGTACATCTCNNTGATTGAATGTAAACTTGAAACCGGACGAACACATCAGATCCGGGTTCATTTCAGCCATATAAAACACCCACTATTTAATGATGAGGAATACGGTGGAGATCAGATACTTAAAGGAACCACCTTTACTAAGTATCAACAGTTCATTAAAAATTGTTTTAAGATACTTCCCCGTCAGGCATTGCATGCAAAATCTCTTGCATTCAATCATCCCGTAACCGGGAAAAGGCTTTCTTTTGATTCCAATCTGCCTGATGATATGCTACAGGTAATTGAAAAATGGAGAAAATATATTTCCGGAAGAGATCCGGAATGATAAAAAGACAAAAGATAAAAGTCACAAGAAAAAAGTAAAGAGGAAACCTTCTGTTCTCTTAAATTCTATTTTCAATTTTTTTTGAAACACGTCTCCTATTATATCAAAAATATTCTTCCCTTTTGTCTTTTTACTTTTATCTTTTATCTTAATTTGAACTACCAGCTACCGCCAGCGCCACCTCCACCAAAACTCCCACCGCCGAAGCCTCCGAAGCCACCTCCACCACTGCCACCGCCTGAGAATCCGCCTCCCGAACCTCTTCCTGAATTCATCATACCCAAAAGCATCCAGAATGGTAAGCCACCGGTGCTTATGTGCTTATTGTTCGATCCGCCTGATCCTCTGGAGACCATTGCAATAATTATGACTACTATGAATATTACAAGTCCAAATGGAATATTTTTGCCAGTACTCTTCTTTGCTCTCTGACCATATTCTGNTGCTGAAAATTCTCCTCTTGCCAATGACATNAGGGTATTTGTGGCATTGTTTAAT
>JGI24132J36420_10001313_pt1 | contig 11346 bp, 9 predicted proteins | sample BarGraNGADG00212_3_FD_36420 | JGI IMG/M metagenome (IMG submission 36420) | reverse complement strand
TCGGCAACATCGGTACACTGATATTTCTGCCATGGGTTCTTCGGTTTCTATATGATCTCTGGTTAACTAAAGCCTATTTTCAGGAAGATTACACATTTATGATTTGGTTCCTATATGTTTGCGGGATGCTGACGCTCACGGTGCTGGTTTTCGGGCACCTGATTCTGCGCACAATTGAAAAAGGGCAGCCATTTGACTTCAAAAATTCTCTGTACTTTCGATATGTCGGCATTTCTTTCCTGCTTTTATCCGCCGCTTTTTTTATCAAACTGTTTTTTTATGGAACGATTCTTACGTTTTTCTGTGCAGGGTTCTTTTTGATTTTCGCGCTTCTTGCCGTTATCATGTCTGAAGTTTTCCGCCAGGCCAGTCTAATTTGGGAAGAGCATCAGCTGACAATTTAAGAGGGAGACGCAAATGCCGATTATTATACGTTTGGATGTGGTAATGGCCCAAAGGAAGATGAGTCTGTCGGAGCTTGCCGAGAAGGTGGACCTGACACTTGCCAACCTTTCCGTTCTGAAAAACGATCATGCGAAAGCGATCCGTTTTTCAACACTTACAGCAATTTGCCGGGCGTTGGAATGTCAGCCCGGGGATATTATGGAATATGTACCTGATATAAGGGAGGAAAAATAACATGAAGTATATTCGTGCATTACTGGCCTCGGCTCTCGGAGCAGGAGCCCTCGTTGAGTTTTTTTTCTGGGGTGGAGCCGGTGTTGGATTTACCATTTTGTTTTTGATTCTTCTGGCGGCCTATTATATTGCCTGCGGTTTTCCAAAGGCCGGCGTACGCCATACAGCAGAGCATATAGCTCTGGCTGTAATCATTGCAGCCCTTGCGTTGTGCTATTCGCTTTTTGCCAATGAATCGCTGCGCATTTTGAATTTCCTGGCGCTGATATTCCTGATGGGACTTCTGTTTCTGCAGGGAACCGTCGGCAAAATCCTTGCCTGGGATCTGCCTGTCTTTCATGCTGAATTATGGGCCGGATATTTTGTGCGTCCTTTTGCCTGCATTACAAGGCCGTGGAAAGAATTGTCGGATCTGCGAAGCAAAAAGAAAGCTGAGACTGACCATACCGGATCAGCAGCGAAGCGGAAAATTATGTTTCAGGTGCTTGCCGCCCTTCTGGCTGCGGTACCGCTGCTTTTTATATTAGTATCCCTGTTGGCGGCATCAGATCCAGTCTTCCGAAATATATTCAAACCAATAACGGACTGGTTTATGAATCTGCATATAGAAGAAGTGGCCGGTAAAATCGTTCTCTTTTTGTTCCTTCTGCCTTTTGTTGCGAGCACAATCTGGAGCTATAGGGACGCATTTGCCGTCAGTACTTCCGCCGGACTAAAAACGACGATAAAAATACCGCTTATCCCCCCGGCATCCGCTATTACGATTCTCGCCATGGTCAATGCAGTGTATCTGCTGTATGCGGGCGTTCAGTTTGCCTATCTTTTTGGTGCCTGGGGCGGCAATCTTCCTGACGGGCTGACACCCGCGGAATATGCCCGCAGCGGATTTTTTGAACTCGCATTTATATCATCCATCAATATTATTCTGCTGCTGTGCAGTATCCGGCTGACCCGGCGCGAGGGCAGAACTGGCCTTGTGATCCGGTGCCTTTCGACCTGTCTTCTGGCATTGTCTTCGGTCCAGCTGATTTCTGCCATGCTCCGGATGCGTCTGTATATTCAGGCTTTCGGGTTTACGCAGCTGCGTTATTTTGTGACGGCGTTCATGATCCTCATGGCCGTTTATTTCCTGTTCCTTCTGCTGCGTGAGTTTGTGTCCGGATTTCCACTCCTCCGGTGCATGTTGTTTGCCGGTGCGGCCGCTCTTGTCATTCTGAATTATTCGGTTCCGGATGCACAGATAGCACAGTACAACATCAGCCATTACGAGTCAGGGGAACTGCAGTCGCTGGATACGGAATATATTATTAATGGTCTTTCGGCAGATGCATATATTGTTCTGCTTGAGAACGAGAGCGCGCTTGTCCAATACGACACCGGGATGAAGAGGATGTATGCCGAAATGAGGCAGCAGCTTGATCCCACTTATCCGGAATACAACGGGCGGAGCTGGAAATTGTATAACATGAATGAAGATAGGTTTAAGCAGTATTTTTGAAAATTCATGACATCCAGTAATGAGATGCGGTATACTTTTCTAATGAGCAGTACTTAGGTTCATTAGCTGTTTCCTGACAGGAGCAACAATACTGCATCTTGAATTGTACGGGAGGTCATGGATGAGAGGGCTGACTCGCTTTCTTCGGAAAAGCAGAGCTGTTTTATATGTGCTTGCGTTTGGTACAGCTATGATTGCGCTTGCTTTACTGGTAAGTACATCCGTTTTTGCGGCTGATACAAATACATCNTATTCTGATGTGAAAGACAGCTCGAAGCGCGTNCTGTTTATCAGCTCATACTCCGCGAGCTACATTTCCCTCGATGATCAGAACAGGGGTCTGTCCAATGTTTTTGAAAACGCGAAGATAGAAAAGGATGTTGAATATATGGATATCCGCCGCATGAATGCGGACGGGAGTGTCCGGAATTTCTATGACTATATCGCTTTTAAGCTTGCTCACCTGCCTGCGTATGATGCAGTCGTTGCCGGTGATGATGATGCCCTTCAGTTTGCCATGGATAATAAAGACAAACTCTTTGATGGTATTCCGGTCGTATTCATGTGCATTAATGACTTCAAACGTGCACAAACAGCCAAAGATATGGGATTTACCGGTGTTGTTGAAGAACACCCTATTGCCGACACTATCCGGATTGCCCGGGATATGATGCCGAAAGCGACGAAAGTGGTCTGCATTTATGACGGTACAAAGACCGGCCGGGGAGATAAAGAGAATTTTTTTCTGACACAGAATCAGTTCCCGGATCTTGTTTTTTCAGGAATTGATGTGTCGCAGTATAGCTTCAAGGAAGTCGCCCAACATGTCGCGGCACTGGGTAACGATACGATTTTATTATATGAAAGTATGTTTCTTGATAAGACCGGCCAAGTCATAACCATAGACAACGCAGTACAGATCCTCAAGGATGCTGCGAAAATCCCGATTTTCCGAACGTCTCTGGGCGGCTTGGGAGACGGCTTGATTGGCGGCAGGATTATTTCTTTCGAAAAGCAGGGCGAAATCGCTGCAGGACAGGTCGTGTCCATTTTGTCCGGCACAAACCCGAAGGATATTCCCATTTCGCGCGACAGTACGTATCAGTATATTTTCGACTTGAATGTCCTCGGAAAATTCAACATCAGTCCTTCACTTGTTCCGGAAGGCGCTACCATCTTAAATCAGAAAATTGACTTTTTCGCACAAAACAAAGAGCTGCTTGCTGTTTCCGCTGCGATTCTTTCGATTGCCGTTGTAATTATTTTAATTGTTTTCATGGATAACAGTGCGCTTCGCCATGTGAAAAATGAACTGCTTTCCAGCAAGAAACAGCTATATGATTTTGCTTATACGGATCCGTTGACCGGACTTCCCAACCGCTCACATTTTTACAAGCATATGAACGACCTGTTCTCGATGAGCAGTAATACAAGATCTTCGAAGCAGACGGCACAGTTTGAACAGGCAGCGCAGCAAGGGCAGACATTGCTGCCTGGACATATGGAGCAGACAGGAAGTGTTCGCGAAATTGCGCTCCTATATATCGATATTGACGATTTCAAGCTGATCAACGATTCCCGCGGACATCGAAGCGGTGATCTGCTTCTGCAGCATATGGCACTCGGCCTTCAGCAACTTTCAAAGGAAAACCAGGAATTTTATGTCGCAAGAATCGGCGGTGACGAATTTGTTGTCGTCATTTCGAATCCAATCAGCAAGGGTGCAACACAGGATATTGCGCTGTGCATCAAAAAGATTTTCAGTAATAAATATAATATAGAGGATACGAATTTCTACCCGTCGGCTTCCGTTGGCATTGCCCGCTACCCGTATGATACGGAAGACATAGGAGAGCTTGTCAAAAATGCTGATATGGCGATGTATCAAGCCAAGTCGGAGGGTAAAAACAGATATACCTTTTATGAATCTTCCATGCATACGATGATGGAAAAAACCATGCAGATACAGAACAAGCTGCCTGAAGCTCTTGAAAAGGAAGAATTCTATCTTGTGTATCAGCCGCAGGCGGATATAATCACCCGGAGAATCATTGGATACGAAGCGCTGATTCGCTGGGAAGATCCTGATTGGGGGCGTATGTCCCCCGTGACCTTCATTCCCATCGCTGAGAAGTCCGGTCAGATTATCCCGATCGGGAATTGGGTGCTTGAGACAGCCTGCACGTTTGCCCGCAAAATCAACCAGGACAGTCCGGAACCGATGATCGTATCCGTGAATATTTCTCCTGTTCAGCTTATGCAGTATGATTTTTTCGAAACGGTTGTCTCAACCATCGGCAAAATGAATGTTCCGCCTTCCTGGATTGGTCTGGAAATCACCGAGACTTCATTAATCAGTTCCCTTCAGCAGAAAGCAGATGTGCTTTCTCGATTACAGCAGCTGGGTTTCCATATTATTCTCGATGATTTCGGAACGGGATATTCGTCGCTGCATTACCTGCGGGAGCTTCCTATTGAGATAATGAAGATCGATCAGACCTTTACCAACAAGCTCGGAGTAACCAAAGATAATGATGATCTCATGTGCCTGATTATTGAGGTTGCCCATCTTTTGAAAATTAATGTAGTTGCAGAAGGTGTGGAGACGATAGAGCAATTGGAATTCCTGGCTCAGAACCATTGCGACTCTATCCAGGGGTACTATTTCAGTCATCCTCTGCCTGAAGATGAAATTTTCAGACAGAGAAATAATCCCGAATTAGAGTAAGGGGGTATCTTTCATGGGCAAAATTTATGATTTGATTATTATCGGCGGCGGGTCTGCCGGATTGTCTGCAGGTATATATGCGGGCCGTTCTAAGCTGGACACATTGATTCTGGAGAAGAAACAAGCCGGAGGACAACTTCTGAACACAGCGGAGGTTGCCAATTATCCGGGTGTCCGCCATACGACCGGGCCGGCTCTGATGCACGAAATGCAGCAGCATGCCCGCGATTTCGGGGTGCAGTTTGCCGATGCGCAGATAGATAGGGTTGAATTTGCCGGCAACATCAAAAAACTATATGCGGGAGACACCAAATATGAAGGGCGCGCGGTCATTTTGGCTACAGGGGCGCTCCCCAGACAGATCGGTTTCCCCGGTGAAGAAAAATATACAGGGCACGGGGTGTCCTATTGCTCGACCTGTGACGGAGAATTTTTCGCCGGCCTGGATATTTTTGTGATAGGCGGAGGAAATGCGGCGGCAGACGAAGCTCTCTTTCTCACGCGCTTCGGTAAAAGCGTTACGGTAATTGTCCGCAAGAAAGCTTTCTCATGTGCCAAAATAACGGCAGATAAAGTGCGGACCCACCCCAGAATCAAGATTCATTTCAACACCGAGATTATTGATGTCCAAGGTGATGAGCTGATGAAATTAATCACATTCAGGAATAACAAGACTGAAAAAACCTTCACGTACGAGGCTTCCGAAGAGGACCGGACATTCGGCGTATTTGTATTTGCAGGGTACGAACCGGCAACAGCTCTTTTTGCCGGCCAGGTCAGGATGGACGAATCAGGCTATATACTGACGGATGACCAGATGCGTACAAGCGTACCCGGTGTTTTCGCTGCGGGGGATCTTCGTCCGAAGTCATTGCGTCAGCTCGTTACAGCAGTAGCTGACGGAGCGATCGCCGCAACATCAGCGGACAAGTATGTCACCGAAGAAAAAGACCGTCTTGGAATAAGGGAAAAGTACAGCAAGGCGCCGGCAGCGGTCTCATCTGCGGATTCGTCCCCGGCACAGGTAAAAGATGTTCCCGGGGAATTTTTTGATAAGGAGACAAAGGAAGAACTTCTTGGAATGTTCGAAAAGCTGACGGAAGATATGACGATTGTATCTATTGTGGATCCATCAAAACGCAAATCCCTCCTGCTTGCTGACTTTATCGAGGCGGTTGCCGCCCTGAACCGGCACATTTATATTGAGATTCACATGAAAGATGAGTCGCCGGAGACAGAGAAGAAGATTCATGCGGACAAATTTCCGGTAGCTGCTTTTCTTGATGCGAAAGGAATATACCGCGGCATAAAGTTCCATGGTGTTCCGGCTGATCAGGAGATTCGTTCCTTCGCTCTGGCGATTTATAACCTGGCAGGTCCGGGACAGTCGATAGATCCCGAAACGGAAGCTAAAGTGAAAGCGGTTAAAGGTCCTTTCAACATAAAGGTATGCGTATCCATGGACTGCCATATGTGTCCGGATGCCGTTGCTGCAAGCCAGCGCATGGCGCTGCTGAATCCGGGGATCGAATCTGAGATGATTGATGCCTTTTCATTTCCTGACATACAGAAAAAATACAGGATCATGAGCGTTCCAACACTCATAATCAATGACGAAGCCACACATGTAGGGGGAAGGACGATTCCGGAAATTCTCGAAATGCTTTCATAAAACTCCTGTCCTTTTACAACACCTGTGCTATTTATTTTTGAATTTCGATCGGCCTGATTCCCAGTGTTATCAGCGCTTCCGCGATGTTTACGGCCGCCGGCATGAGCCGCCGCGCCGCTGCACGGGCAAGGTCTGTCGTCGCAGTATCTCCGAGAATATCCACCGCTGCAGGAATCAGGTAATTCTTCTCCAATTTACTAAGGCGGGGACGGGCGCCTATAATTCTTGATCGGAGTTCGGCGTGGGATGTACTCTGCCGTAGAAGGATGTATTTCTGACTTTCCTCCTGGAACTTTGCTGTGACGGCATACTGCAGACGCTCGGGCGTATAGATGCGGTACGGGTCAATGCCATATCTTTGTCCCGCTGATTCCAGACCGTCAAGTGTATTCTGTCCGTACTTCCTGACAAAACGTGCCGTGCTTCGGACGGAGAGGTAATAGAAAGCCCCTGCAAGTTTTCCGAAAGCCCGGTAGGTGTCAAGACAGCCACGCCTCATGCTCAGCTGCAGGACCTTCGGCGACATATCAAAGAGACCGCCCAGCTGTGTAAGAGGCTTAATTGTAATAATATCGGTTTGCTGCAGCGCTGTATTTCTGACAATCCCCATCCCGCCGATATCGACAAGGATCAGATGTGTATATCCCTTATTTGCCAGCATGTCGGCAGGAAGATTGTTATATACGCCGCCGTCAATAAATTTTAACCCGTCAATCACAACGGACTTGAATACAGGAAAGCATGCGCTGGCCATAAGATAATCATAAAGAGTCCCGTCAGGCATATCGCTTTTGAAGATCTCCACAGGTTTTTTGTTTGTTATATCATAGGAAATGACGCCGAAATCAATGGGAGAACGACGAACCTGATCTTCGTCAATGTATTTCTGCAGGATCTCCCGGACCGGCTCCATATCCAGACCTTTTTGATGAAAAATACTGTACAGAACCTGGTTGATGTTGCGTACGTCAAATAGGTTGTCCGGATAGGGCAGGTCATCCTCAAGGACAATCGCGTCATGAAGATTCAGTTTGCGCCAGGCTTCCTGGGCTAAACGCAGATTGCCCTGGGCGAAAAGGGCGCCGTTAATCGACCCGATGGAGGCACCGACAACAGCTCCAATATGAATATTCATTTTTTCAAGGGCTTTCCAGGCACCTATCTGATAGGCTCCCTTAGCGCCGCCGCCTCCGAAGACAAGACCGTATGTGTTTTTGTTTTGCATAAAGGATACTCCGCTTTCAAGACAAAAAAATAGATCAAATCTATTTTATCACTAAGTCCCGTTGCATATTTGACCGAATTGAAAAGGATTCATTTATATACTTGCCATTTATATACTTTACAAAAAGGTGATGTAATTCACAAAAATTATGACAATTTTAATGCTGATTCATATAGAATGGAAAAGAAAACGTAAGAATACTGGAAATCCCGGAAGTGTATAATTGGTGCATGTGCAAAAACAGCATAACTGACGGAATCTGCAAGGATGAAAAAATGCTCTCATTTTATTTAGCCATTATCGATAATATCGAAGAAAAGTGCAAATTCGAGGAGCTCTATCTGCTCTACCGTTTCACGATGCTTAAAACAGCTGAGAATGTTCTTCGCGATTTTTCACTTGCAGAAGACGCTGTTCATGAGGCATTTTTGCGAATTCTTTCTCATATAGGAAAAATTGACGAAATTGACTGTAACAAAACGCGTGCTTTCGTCGTTATAGTAGTGAAGAACATTTCACTTGATATGCTTCGCTCTCAGAATCGTCACCCCGTAACAGAATTGGAGGAATGGGAAGAATTGCCGGCAGGACATGATACGGATCCGGAACAGGAGCTTCTGGGAAAAGAGAGCAGGGAAGCATTTTCGCGTGCGCTTTCCGTTATGAAGAAGACATACGCGGACGTTCTGGCACTATCTATCGTGTACGAACTGAGCGACAAAGAAATTGCCGGAATACTCGGTATTACGGCGGCGAATGTACGTGTCCGCCTGTGCCGCGGGAGACAGGAACTTATCCGGAATTTCAGGGAAGGGACGAAGGAACATGGATCTGAAGAATAATCTGCAGCTGAAATCAGCACTGGAGGATTATTTGTATGGTTTGACAGCCGATTTGGCGCCGGAAAGTATTTTGGCGGCGACTATGGTCTGTTCTGAGCGCTTTTACCGCAGGATGAGCCGTCTGATCCGGAAAGCAAGGAAGCTGGAAGCAAAACACAGCGTCGATATCCAGCCCGGCACGGACCGGAATGAAGAAGCAAAGAATGATCAGCCGGTCAACCGGTGGAGAAAGAGATTTGTGCTTGCTGCTGTTATTATAACGGTTGTGCTCTGTGCCTTCAGCGCTGTAGCGGCACACGATAAAATCACCGAATTCTTTATTACGATATATGAGAAATATACGAGCATTGTATTCGATATGAGCGGCGAATCTGCAGGAGCACCGGATGAAACATTAACAGAAACTTCGGACGGATCGCAGGCATACAATATGCCGACATATATTCCTGAAGGATATATGCAGACAGAGTTGGAGATATATGGTGAGCATGCACTCGTAATATATACCAATTCCTCAGAAGATGACCTGATATTTGAAGTGAACGATCCAAAGAATCTTCAAATTACAGTTGACAGTGAAAACACAAAAGGTGAAAGCATCATGATTGGCCAGTTGAATGGGTTCTATTATGACAATAAAGGAACCCAAAATTTAATATGGCAGGATTCTGAATGCGTCTATATGATTACGGGACAAGTCGGCAAAGATGAAATGATAGCGATGGCTGAATCAATGTATTAATTATTTTTATTTTTATTTTTTATTTCCCTGCAAAACTGTAACAATTCTTCCTTCTAAAACGTTTATAGAGTATAGGCATCCAAAGCCAATATGAATAGCAGAAAGAGGGATTTGTTATGAAGGGAAGAAGAATAGTAAAAGGTCTTGCAGCGACATGTCTGGCACTTATGGTACTGCTCGGAAGTGCAACGGCGGTTCTGGGCGATGCTCCATTAAAAAATGCGAACGTCACGGTCGCGAAAATCACACCATTTATGCTTTATACAAATAGTACTACCACAGGATTCAGCATCTCAGCATCCGGGTCAGCTGAAGGGTATGCATCTGTCATTGGATATAAGGGAACGACCACCAAAATAATAATCTATCTATATCTTGAGAAATATGCAGGCGGAACATGGGTCATCGACGGCAGTTGGAGTTCTGTAACATACTCGTACAGAGCCTCACTGAATGTTTCTGACACAGTTACGCACGGATATACCTACCGGTTGAGAGGGTTCTATTATGTGTACAGTGGATCCGCATACGAAAGAACGATTGCAACAAGCGAGTCACAGTACTATTAACAGAACTAAAATGAATCTTTTCTGAATGATTTGAGCAAAAAAGTCCGGGTATATGCACCGGACTTTTTTGTGCAGACTATTTGAGGAGGTGCGCAAAGTTAAAACACAAAGACTCACTTGGTTATCATATAACCTAGCGAGTCCTTGTGTTGGAATTATGGGTGGAGAACACAATGGCTATTAACCACTACTTCGCCATTGTAAATGCAATTTTAGATTCTGACTAGGTTGAATTTTTCTCATCCCGGTTAATGAAGAATAAAACATGAAGCAGTCATAAAGAAAGTATAAATAATTTTGATCTAATATGAAATTGCTGAATTTTCCGGCGGATTAATCGAAATGTCCATAAGTACCTCCAAACACGATATAATGGACCTTATTACCGGGGGAACGGGCCGTGTGGTCTATTCGAAGAATATCTGCATAAAGAACATACAGGAGGACGTGATATGAAGTATTCATATTTTGCTGTAACCAGGGAGGGACAGGCACTGGCCGTGCGTCTGCAGGAAAGGTTCAAGGGGGAACTTCAGCCGTTATCGGAGATGAAGGCTGCCTATGGCAAAAAGGACGTGCTTGTTTTCATCATGGCTGCGGGAATTGTAGCACGTCTCCTGGCACCGCTTATTGAATCACAGGCTACTGATCCTGCTGTATTGGTTATCGATCAGAAAGGCAAATATATCATTCCGGTATTGTCCGGGCATCTTGGCGGGGCCAATGAGTACGCAGAAGAACTGGCCGGGTTTCTCGGGGCGCAGGCGGTAATTACAACAGCGACTGATTTGTGCCAGGTGTTGTCCTTTGAAATGGTTGCCTCAAAAAATAATCTTCTGATCGAAAATCTTCCTGCTTTAAAACAAGTGAGTTCTCTGCTTTTACAGGGCGCAAGCGTGGAACTTCATACCGATCATGAGATTGACTGGGAAAGCCTTGAACTCGACAGGAATTCGCTGCGCATCCTGCATTATGACCCTGAGGATGAACGGGCCATACTTCGCGGCTATCAGATGTGTGCCAAAGAAGACACTGCTGCGGTTTTTCTGACGACAAGGGCCCTGACTTTGCGCGAGGACGGAACATATCCGCCGAATATTCTGATTCTGCGGCCCAAAGACATCGTTGTCGGGATCGGCTGCCGCTCCCTTGTAAATGAAGAGTATGTGTATCATGCCCTGCAGACGGCACTCGGACGTCAGAATCTCCCGGAAAGTGCAATCTGTAAGCTTGCTACTACTCCCCTGAAAGGAAAGGAACCGGCGATTATATCGTTATCAGAGAGGCTGGGAATTCCTGTTGAAATGGTTGACGCAGAGGATATCCGCAAAGCGGAATATCTTTTCATACAGTCGCCATTTATCCAACAGGTAACCAGCGTAGGAAATATCAGCGCTCCCTGCGCATACTTAGGTTCCGGCAAAGGCCGGA
>JGI24132J36420_10001309_pt1 | contig 11354 bp, 9 predicted proteins | sample BarGraNGADG00212_3_FD_36420 | JGI IMG/M metagenome (IMG submission 36420) | reverse complement strand
CATTATGGAAGAGCGACCAATAAACGTCTTCAACTACGGCAATCTTTTCAGAGATTTTACCTATATAGACGATATTATCAATGGGCTCGCTGCAATTATCGAGAGTGCGCCGATGGGGTCATTTACCGGATCACTCACCCAGCCAATACCATACAAAATTTACAATATCGGGAACAGCAAACCGGTTGCCCTTATGGATTTTATAACAGCAATCGAGAAAGCCACCGGCAAGAAGGCCATAATAAACCCTGTTGAAATGCAACCGGGCGATGTCTATCAGACATATGCAGACACAACCGCACTTGAGCAAGACTTTGGTTACAAGCCCGACACCCCTATTCAGATGGGTATCGATAAACTATACGATTATGAAAGAACAAGGATATAAACGAATTGACCCTAATGCAGTTAGGGAAAACCTCATCAAGCTGATAGCATCGGACTGGATGCTTGTATCTGCAGGGGACAAAGAAAAGTTCAACACAATGACCGCCAACTGGGGTGGGGCAGGGTACCTATGGAACAAACCGGTGGTGTTTGTCTTTGTACGGCCTGAGAGATACACATATGAGTTCACGGAGAGGAACGATCAGTTTACCCTGTCTTTCTTTGACGAAAAGTACCGCGAAGCACTCAATATCTGCGGCACAAAGTCCGGTAGAGATTGCAACAAGATAGCTGAGGCATCGTTGAGCCCCTTCTTTACAGATCTTGGTAATGTGACATTCAAAGAGGCCAGGTTGGTAATGGAGTGCCGTAAGCTATATGCAGAAATGATGTCCGAAGATGCATTCATAGACAAAGCCGTGTTCGACACCCACTATGCCAGAAAGGGGGGATTGCATAAGATGTACATCGCAGAAATTATAAATGTCTGGGTAAATTAATCTAACTATCTTTACTAAAATTCAATCAAAATGAAATTCTTTATAGACACTGCAAACCTGGACCAGATTCGAGAGGCAAATGACCTTGGAGTGCTGGACGGAGTTACCACCAATCCATCATTAATGGCCAAAGAGGGCATTAAGGGTGAGGCTAAAATCAAACAGCATTATATCGACATCTGCAATATTGTTAATGGCGATGTAAGTGCAGAAGTAATTGCAACCGATTTCGAGGGAATGATACGCGAAGGGAAAGAACTTGCAGACCTTCATCCTCAAATTGTTGTTAAAGTTCCTTGTATCAAAGATGGCATCAAGGCCATTAAGTACCTTACAGACAATGGTATTCGCACGAACTGCACATTGGTCTTCTCGGTTGGGCAAGCGCTGCTTGCGGCCAAGGCAGGCGCCACCTACGTTTCACCATTTATCGGCAGACTAGATGATATTTCAACAGATGGAGTTGAACTGATCCGTCAGATTGTGGATATTTATAACTACTATGGTTATGAGACCGAGGTTCTGGCAGCCTCAATCAGGGACACAATGCACATTATCCAGTGCCTCCAGGCCGGTGCAGATGTAGCAACCTGTCCTCTGGATGCTATTTTAGGATTGCTTAAACACCCCTTGACCGATATTGGACTCGAAAAGTTTCTTGCAGACTACAAGAAGATCAATGGGTAGTATCCTACAGCAACTTCTTTGATGTTTTGTGCTTCGGCTTTGCTGCAGATGAGGAGATTGTCCGGGGTGTCTACTATTACGAGGTCATTTGCTCCCAGAAGAGAGATTTTGCGGCCGGTGGTGCTCATAACTATGTTGCGGGAGGAGCAGATCTCTTTTAGAGANGTGCCTTTTAGGACGGTNGAATTTTCGTTCGGAGTAAAAACTTCGGCCAAAGCAGGGAAGCTGCCTATGTCGCTCCAACCAAAATCGACGGGGATCACCATTGTGTTGTCGAATTTTTCCATGATCCCAAAGTCAATTGAAATCTTCTCAAAAGTTTCAAATAATTTTATGAGCTCACTATTTGTACAATCCAGCATAGAATCGCCCAGTTGTGAAATCTGCGTGAGTATATTATAATGCTTTGGCAGTAATAGTTCAAAGGCTTTCAAGATAGTGGATATCCTGAATATAAATATCCCGCTGTTCCAAAGAAAACGGCCGTCGGTTACATATTTAACGGCAGTTTCGAGAGTGGGCTTTTCGCAAAAATTCATCACCCGGGTTGGTTCACCAATATAATACTCAGTAGTTTCCAGGTATCCGTACCCGGTTTCCGGCTTATCGGGCTTTATACCAAGAGTGACTATGGAGTTGTCGGCATTAGCTACTTCAATTGCTGTTGATAAGCAACTTCTGAAGTCGGGCTCGTTTTTAATCAGATGATCAGAAGCTAAAACAATTAATGTAGAGTCGGGGTACTTTCTGTTAATGATTATGGAGCCAAAACCGATCGCTGCAGCAGTATCTTTAAAAGCCGGTTCCAGTATAATGTTCTCCTTAGTGATCATCGGGAGCTCTTCATAAACAGCTTTTGCCTGGACAGAATTGGTTGCAACAAAGATTCTTTCGGGAGGCACAATAGGCAACACCCTGTCTACCGTCATGCGGATCAAGCTCCTCTGCTCATCAATAAGTTTCAGTAATTGCTTTGGTCTTTCCTTTGTAGAAAGCGGCCAGAAGCGTTCACCGGAACCACCGGCCATGATTAAAACGGAAATATTTTTCATTCTTTAATACTCAGGTTATAGCCAATTTCAAAGTAAACCTTAATATCTTCAATCATCCCATCAAATTTCCATTTATCGGGTTCGTAATTATCGGATGGCTTATGATAATTTGCCATTATCCATTTCTCCGATTCTCCCAAACCCCATTTTTTGCCATGTTCAACATCATCAATCCCTTTTGAAAGGTATAATGTAGGCACACCCATCTTAGCAAAGCTGAAATGATCGGAACGGAAATAACCGCCTTTTTCAGGAGTAGGATCGGGACTTGCATATCGTCCGTACTTTTTTAAAACCGCCACTGCATAATCATCGAGTCCGGAGTTACCAAGACTGATGATAGTCATGTCTTTTGTCTTCCCAAAAATATTCAGAGCATCCATATTGATCACTCCTACCGTTTTGTTTAATGGAAAGAGTGGATTTTCGGCATAAAATTCGCTCCCAAGCAATCCCTGTTCCTCGCAGGTAACAGCAAGAAAAAGTATAGAACGATTTTGATTTTTTGGCAGTTTAGTAAATGCTTCGGCAATTTCGAGAAGAGCGGCTGTTCCGGTAGCGTTATCGACTGCTCCGTTCAAAATAGAATCTCCTTTAAAAGCAGGATTGACCCCAAAATGATCCCAATGGGCTGTGTAGATAATATATTCGTCAGACTTGTCTGATCCCGGCCAAACAGCAGCTACATTGTTCGATTTTGTATAATCCACCTTGTTTTTAAAACGAATAGATGCCTTCAGATTCATGTTGATGGGTGTAAAACCACGCTTTGCTGCAGAGGCAGTAATCTTGTCGTAATCCATACCGGCAGATTCAAACAATTTTTTTGCACTTTCTGTTGTCACCCAACTCTGTAACTGAAGATTCGATTTAGAAAGTTCATTGCCAACAAGATAAAGCTTAGGCCCGGACCAACTATTTTGAACCACAGCCCATGGATAAGCGGCGGCACCTGTTTCATGTATAATAATTGCAGCTTTTGCGCCCTGCCGCGCCGCTTCTTCAAACTTATAAGTCCATCGTCCGTAAATCGTCATCGCTTTCCCTGTAAAAAGAGTGCTGTCAGAAGTGGCATAACCGGGATCGTTTACCAGCATCAAAACGGTTTTTCCTTTTACATCCAGTCCCTTATAGTCATTCCAGTTATTTTCGGGAGAATTAATCCCATAACCCACAAAAATAATATCGGAATTATCTATCTGAACAAGTTCGCTAATTTGAGGAGTTCCACCTATAAAATCATCTGAGAACGCCAAGCTTAAATTTCGTTTACCTCCGCGGANATCCAGTTTCATAGAATGATCGGCAGTAAGTTTCACCAGGGACACTTCCTGAAAATAACTGTCCCCGTTGGCCGGTTTTAATCCAATCTGTTTAAACTGTTCTGCCAGGTAATTGATAGTTTTTTCTTCCCCAATGGTTGCGGGAGCCCTGCCAAGAAAATCATCAGAGGCAAGTATAGAAATACGACCTTTAATATCNTCAACAGTAATGCTTTGCAAAGCANATTCCAGACTTTTGTCTTTGGAATTACAGCTGACTAAAATAATAAGGGACAATAAAAAGAGCGCGTGATTTTTTTTAGACATATTATTTCCTCCAAGTTTTAATACGATGCTTTTACTATTCTTGCGACATTATCGGAGCTGCCATAGGTGTAGTAATGAATACCCGGGACACCCTCTTTCAGCAACTCTTTCGATTGCATGATTGTCCATTCAATTCCTACCTCACGTACTTCTTTGTCGGTTTTACATTTTTGTGCTGCCACCACCANGTCATTTGGCAGATCAATATGAAAAGCCTGGGGTATTAATTTGATGTCGTTAAGGGCAGATATTGGTTTTATCCCTGCAATAATGGGGACAGTGATCCCGGCTTTTTTGCATTCATCTCTGAATTGGAAAAACTTACGGTTGTCAAAAAACATCTGGGTAACAATATAGTTGGCTCCAGACTCAACCTTGTGTTTCAGGTTCTCAATATCCGTCTGCATGTTGGGTGCTTCAAAGTGCTTCTCCGGATAACCGGCCACACCTATACAAAATGATGTCGGGGCGGCATCTTCAAGCGACTCTTCAAGATACTTCCCATTATTCATATTGGTAATCTGCTTGATAAGTTCGTTTGCATGCGTGTGGCCATCCTTCTCAGGAATAAACCGGGGAGTCCCCTTCTGAGGGTCGCCACGGAGTGCCAGAACATCATTGATACCAAGAAAATTCATTTCAATAAGCGCATTTTCAGTCTCTTCCTTAGAAAAACCACCGCAGAGGATATGCGGCACAACAGTTATATTGTACTTATATTTTACTGCAGCAGCTAAAGCAACAGTTCCCGGCCTTATGCGGACCAGCCTTTTTTCGAGAAGACCGTCTGGCCTCTCATGATATGTTGTTTCATTACGGTGCGATGTAAAATTTATGTATGCCGGATTAAATTCAATCAATCTGTCAATAGCAGCATAAGTTTTTTCTATGCTATGCCCTTTAAGCGGGGGGAGTAATTCAAAAGTGAACAACGGCCCTTTGGCATTTTTTATTTTATCTATTACACTCATTATTTTGAAGTTACAAGTTAGGGGCGAGCCATTTGGCCGCTTCGTCAAGAGTCATATTTTTACGCAAAGCATAATCTTTCAACTGGTCGGAGCCAATCTTTCCAACATTAAAATAGGAAGACCCGGGATGTGAAAAAATATAGCCGCTCACAGAGGCCGGCGGTACCATTGCAAAGTTTTCTGTAAGTACAGCTCCAATCAGTTTTTTTGCTCCCAGAAGGTCAAAGATAGCCTGTTTCTCTGTATGGTCTGGACAAGCAGGATAGCCCGGAGCCGGCCTTATTCCTCTATACTTCTGCTTAAACAAATAATCCATAGGAAGATTCTCGTGAGTAGCATAACCCCAGTATTCCTTACGAATCTTTTCGTGAAGCCATTCGGCAGTGGCTTCGGCAAGACGGTCGCTCAGTATCCGTATCATTATTGCGGCATAGTCATCCTCAATATTCTTGCCAAACGCTTCATTTTTATACTTGTCAAGTGCCTTATTATCAAAAGTTACCGTAACCACAAAGGCACCCATATTGTCTATTAAACCAGAAGTTTCAGGAGCAATATAATCAGAAAGAGAGAGATTAGGAATCCCCTTCTCTTTTGTCTCTTGGTTCCTCAAAAACCGGAAAACCGGGTTTGTTTTCTTTTTACTTTCATCAGAAAAGACCTTTATGTCATCACCATCCGAAACCGCAGGGAATAATCCAAAAACAGCCTTTGCTTTAAGAAGCTTCCGGTCAATTACCACCTTCAGATACATTTGAGCATCGTCAAACAACTTCTTTGCCTCAACCCCTTTAACAGGATCACTAAAGATTGCCGGGTATTTGCCGGAAATCTTCCAGGCAAAGAAAAAGAATGTCCAGTCAATATATTTTTCAAGCTCAGCCAGATCAATTCTATGCAAACAATGAATACCTGGTTTCAACGGTTTAAACAGCTTAATAGTCTGCCAGTCGGTAACATACTTATTCTCTCTGGCTTCGCTTATAGAAAGCAAGTTCTTTTCCGCCTGACGGGAAATATGGTCTTCCCGCATATTTTTGTACTTTTCTCCAATTGCAGATACATACGCTCTGTTATCTTTCTGAAGCAGAGAGGAGAGCACCCCCGCCGCCTTTGAAGCATCCTTTACGTGAATAACGGAATTTGAATATGCAGGTGCAACTTTAACTGCGGCGTGTATCTCAGAAGTAGTTGCTCCACCAATAAGCAACGGAATGGTGATATTTCTACGCTCCATCTCAGCAGCAACGTGAACCATCTCCTCAAGAGAAGGAGTAATCAATCCGCTTAAACCAATAAAATCGACCTTCTCTTTTATGGCAGCATCAATGATCTTTTCTGCCGGGACCATAACTCCAAGATCGATAATCTCATAGTTATTACACGACAACACAACCCCTACAATATTCTTTCCGATATCATGCACATCTCCCTTGACAGTTGCAAGAAGTACCTTTCCGGCAGATTTTCTCTCCTCACCCACGCTCTCCATTTCTATATACGGCGCAAGCTTAGACACCGCTTTTTTCATAACCCGTGCACTCTTAACCACCTGCGGAAGGAACATTTTCCCAGATCCGAAAAGATCTCCAACCTCATTCATCCCACCCATAAGCGGACCTTCTATCAATTCAATTGACCGCCTGTAAAGTGGACGAGCCTCTTCTATGTCCCGCTCAATAAACTCATCTAGCCCCCTTATAAGAGAATGCTTTATACGATCTACAACCGGCAGCAGACGCCACGCATCTTCCTTTTCCTCTTTCTTCCCCTCATTCTTAATACCTTCGGCAAATTTTACAAGCCTTTCCGTAGAATCCTTACGCCGGTTAAGTACCACATCTTCTGTAAGCTTGAGAAGGTCTGGCTCTATTTCGCTGTAAACCTGCAACATCCCGGGGTTAACAATGCCCATGTCCAGCCCCGCCTTAATCGCGTGAAAAAGGAATACCGAGTGCATTGCCTCACGAACCTTGTCGGTGCCACGGAATGAAAATGAAAGATTGCTTATTCCACCACTCACTTTGGCGTATGGAAGGTTCTGCTTGATCCATTCAGTTGCTTTTATGAAATCGACAGCATAATTGTTGTGCTCCTCAATACCCGTGGCAACTGCCAGAACATTGGGGTCAAATATAATATCTTCGGGCAGAAATCCCAACTTGTCAATAAGAAGGCGATAGGATCTTTCAGCTACTCCTATTTTTCTTTCAAACGTATCTGCCTGGCCGTTTTCATCAAACAACATAACCACGACAGCAGCCCCGTATTTCCTTATTTTACAGGCATGTGCCAGGAAAACCTCTTCACCCTCCTTTAGGCTTATGGAATTCACAACCGATTTCCCCTGAATACACTTGAGTGCCCCTTCAATAACGCCCCAACGAGAAGAGTCTATCATCAGCGGAAGCTTTGAGATATCAGGTTCGGCCATTATAAGATTCACAAACCTTACCATTGCTTTTTCCGAATCAAGCATAGCCTCATCCATGCAGATGTCAATTACCTGCGCCCCTCCCTCAACCTGCCCTCGCGCTATGGCCAAAGCCTCATCATATTTTTCTTCCCTTATAAGCCTTGCAAACTTAATGGACCCAGATACATTTGTCCGTTCGCCAACATTTACGAAGTTGGTTTCCGGAGTTATCGTGAGAACCTCAAGTCCGCTCAGCCGTGTAAATTTCTTAATGTCAGGTTTAACCCTTGGTTTGTATTGTTTNGATACCTCAGCTATTTTTTGGATGTGACCAGGAGTGGTGCCGCAGCAACCTCCAATTATATTTACCCATCCCTCTTTCATAAAATCCTCTGCAATAGAGGCCATAAACGATGCAGACTGATCATATTCACCAAACTGGTTTGGCAGCCCCGCATTAGGATGAGCAGAAACAAAGAATGGCGATTTTGCACTCAACTCCTGTATGAATGGACGGAGCTGCTCCGCCCCCAAAGCACAATTAAGCCCAATGCTAAACAACGGGAAATGGGAGACAGATACCATGAATGCCTCAAGAGTCTGACCGGTTAAGGTCCTCCCGCTGGCATCGGTAATTGTACCAGATACCATCACCGGAAGCCGGATTCCTTTTTCTTCAAAGACAGAATCAATCGCAAAAAGCGCAGCCTTACAGTTAAGAACATCAAAGACAGTTTCGACCAGAAGAATATGCACACCTCCATCAATCAGTCCCCTTGCCTGTTCGGAATATGCCTCCACAAGTTGGTCAAAAGTGACCAACCTGGCTCCGGGGTCATTCACATCCGACGACATAGAGGCCGTGCGGTTTGTAGGCCCGAGAGTGCCGGCGATGAAATGCGCTTCTTGTTTGCCAGGATGCTCTTCCGGCACTCTGGAATCTCCAACTGGCTCAGTTCCTTTGTATTCCGCAATTGCCTGGGCAGCAAGCCGTGCAGACTGGAGGTTCATATTATAAACCTGATTCTCCATACCATAATCGGCCATGGATATCCTGTTGGAATTAAAAGTATTTGTAGTAATAATATCTGCCCCTGCCTCGAGATACTCTCTGTGAATACCTTTAATAACCTCAGGCCTGGTAAGGGACAACAAGTCGTTGTTTCCCTTCTGAAGCATCGGATGATCCTTAAAAATATCGCCACGATAATCACTTTCCTGAAGTTTATGCCTCTGGATCATTGTACCCATTGCACCGTCGAGGATCAATATTTTTTTGTTTGCGGCAACTTCAAGTGAGTTCTTAATCATTCTATTCCTTTTAATCAGTTTATTTTATTATCGATTTACAAAGTTATCAATTTTGTCCTCCGCAGAGATTTTCCACCTCCTCAATTACTCTTTGTAATTTAACGTTGTCCAATCCCAAAGAATCGAGTAAGTTGGGCTCTTCCTGTATCTGACTACAAATTACAATGCCGTGTGCCATAAGACTTTGCTTGTNGGGAGTTGTNAGTTGAGTAAGAGCAGTAATCGGGAATATTTTTTCCCTGTCTATGATATCTTTCAATCCATTTCCAATTGGATAATCCCAGCTCAGCAAATACAATCCGCTGCATTCACCATAGGCAACAGCATCGGAAGTAAAGCGGGTGTTGGTTACCACTCCTCCGGATAATGAATAATCCAAAAACTCAGGTGTGCTTTTTCGTTTTCGTACAATGTCATTTACCCTGGAGTGAACATAAAGCGGAACCTGAACATTGGCATTTTTCCCCGAGCTTAAATAGAACTTGCATTCGATATAGAGCTGACGATTGTCACGCGTTGCAATAACATCTACCTCATGTGTAACGCAGTGCCCTTCAAGAACCTGCGCAACTTGCACATTGTAGCCTTGCAGCTTGAAAACTTGCCCCACAAAATGCTCGAAGGGATGNCCCGTNGGACCAAGTTCCATAATCGCATTTTTCAGCTTATAACGGGCGGCAGTACCAAGCGTTTTTTTCCTGAGAAGAGCAAAGGCCCTGTCGTAAATCTTTTTACTGGAGATACCATCATATATCCACGACTCAACATCCTTTACAATTGCTTCAATAACACCATCGGCAGCCCCTGAACGCTGCAGCGACCGTCTTAATTTATCNGGCAAAAAGGCCTCCATCTCACCGGAGGCCTTCTTTATTAATAGGGTTTCATTCATTGAAACATCTGGCAGATAAATTCTTTAAAACTGAAACTGATACTTTACACCATAATTATCTTCACCGTCTCCAAACCCTTTAGGCGGGTTCCCGGTTTGCACATTTATGGTCATTGTAATTATAGTTCCTTTGTCTCCTTTTAAAATTCCTTTACAAATTGCTCCCGTTGGGACAGTGGTTGTTGTAACTTTGTTTGTACTAAATAGACTCGATGAAGTTGTTTCTGATACCCCTCCGCCTGTGCCGACTCCGGTATACTGACCGGTAAAACTCTCTCCTGTGGTTGGGTTTGATGCGGTCATACTACCCGTCCCGTAACTAATCTGGACAGCGAAAACAAATTCGGTCCCGTCCTTTAATGAATACATCTTCCCGGGGAGCATATCTCCAATGCCAGGCACCCTCGCAACCGGGCCACATCCGGCTAGTAAAAATAAAAAAGCAGCCATGATACCAATTTTCTGACAATTTGTAATTGTTTTCATAATTTTTTAACTATTATATTATTAGGATAAATCGCTTTAAAGTTACAATTTATTTGAGCGCAAAAATATTATTTGCAAAATATTTCCGCCGCTTCTATAAAGGAGTCATCATTAGCAAAGTCCTTTCCTTACTTTCCAAATTGGTTTGAATCTACCCACCCCATACCAAGCAGCGACCAGAAATCTGTTGCAAGATTATTCAAAACATATTCGTAAGGCAGCCAGCCATAACCATTATCGCCCCAAGAAGTACCCCACGAGTTCCGGATCAGGAGAGCGCCGGTAGTTACATAATTACTCCTAAGGTTTTTGATTTTTATTTTGTCGTCATACCCAACAGCAACTATAGCATGACCCCACTCAGCCGACTCTTCCTTAGAGGGATACGGAATACCGCCTTTTACATCGGAATTATCGAAAGAAGAAAAGCCCCAAAAACCAAACATAGAAGGAATTCCGGCTTCCAGATATTTCTTTACAGATTCAAGAACTGTAACTGTTGGAATATTAGCGCCCTGCGGATCATGACAAAAATATTTCAACGCCTCATAATTATCAGCGACAGAATAAATGAAAGCATCCGGCTCTTTATCAAAATCCTCCACATTATATGGCCAGTACTTCTCATCCGGCACACCGCAGAGAACAAGAGCACCCATTACATTCCTGATCCATGCCCCGGTGTCGCCCTTTGTCTGCATAAGGTTCCGCGAAACTTTATACAAGAAAAGACGCGAACCCTCTATGTGTCTGTTGAACGCCCTTTTCTCAAAATATTCCACTATTCCTATTGCTGCCTGAGCGGTACATGAACCTATGCTCAACTGATTCTCAATAGGAGAGCACCACTGCCGTAGATCTACAGATGTAGGTGCTTTCTGTTTTACTCCTCCTTTTCCGAGTTTCTTAATGATAGGCTTGATTTCCAGATTATCTACGGTATAATCGCGGAGATCTGGTCTGGGTGGAAGCCAACCGGTACCCACAGGTCCATCTAAACCTGGCAGAACTAATTTACAATATAATGTTACCATTTAAATTTCTCCATATTTTGTGTAATTCT
>JGI24132J36420_10001306_pt1 | contig 11367 bp, 7 predicted proteins | sample BarGraNGADG00212_3_FD_36420 | JGI IMG/M metagenome (IMG submission 36420) | reverse complement strand
CTTGTGTACACGACGGACCCGGAGGGGTACCGGGTGTTGGTGTTTGGGACGGATGGGAGCTTCAAGGGGACGTGGGGGCAGTTTGGGCAGGAAGCGAACACGTTCACGCTGCCGACGGGGATCGCCGTGGCTGCGGACGGCAAGGTCTATGTGGCCGATGGCGGCTCCCAACGCATCATGATCTTCCCAGCCTTCGGGAGTTAGCATATGCAGGATTCACAAACGACGATTTCTCCGGCGCGCGAAACGCCGGTTAGCCAGGGTCTGCTTGACCGAGCTTTCGTGGCGCTCGTGCGCTGGGACGTGGAAAAGCTGGCGTGGGCCGCCCTGCTGGTCATTGCGTTACTCAGCCGTACTATCGGCCTGGGCGACCGCGCGATGAGCCACGATGAGAGCCTTCATTCTTATTATTCCTGGAAGCTGTATGATGGCCAGGGCTTTCAGCACCAGCCGCTGATGCACGGGCCGCTTAAGTTCATCGTCAACGCCTTCATGTACTTCATTTTCGGGGTGAACGACTGGAGCGCGCGCATCCAGGTGGCGCTGTTCGGCGTGCTGATGGTGGGGTTGGTCTGGCTGCTGCGGCCCTGGCTGGGGCGGGTGGGGGCTTTCCTGGCGGCAGTGATGTTCACGATCTCGCCGGCGCTGCTGTTCCATAGCCGGTACATCCGGGATGAAGTGATCCTGTGTGCGCTGCTCGTGCTGCTGGTGGTGGCGATGTTCCGCTACCTGGCGACACGCCAGACAAAGTGGCTGATCTGGACGGCGGCGGCGTTAGGGTTGGCGCTGACGACGATGGAAGCTTCGTTCATCTTCGGCGGCATCTTCGGCATCTTCCTGCTGTTGGCCCTGGCCACCCAATTGTGGCTGCTCGATTGGCCGGATGGCGCCGGGGCACGGGAGAACTTCCGCCGGGCCCTCAGTGTTGGGCTGCCGGCCCTGGTGGCCGGCTTGATCTTCCTGGTGTTCAAACAAAAGGGTCCCGGCATCGTTTTCCTGGGCATCGGCGTCCTGGCGGTAGCCGCCGCGGCCATCCTGGTCGCGACAAGCTGGCGGGCGCGGCTGCGCACGTTCGCCGCGCTGGACATGATCGTGCTTCTGTTGACTCTCGTGCTGCCCTTCCTGTCCGCGGTGATTCTCAAGGTCCTGGGCTGGCAGATCAGCCAGTTCACATCCCCCGGCGCGGTCACTCTGGCCAACATCTGGCAGGGCGGCCTGGTCCTTGCAGCCATGTTCATCCTCAGCATCGCCATCGGCGCCTACTGGTTGCGCGGTCGCTGGTTTGCCGCCGCGGGCCTGTTCTGGGCGATCGAGGTGTTGCTCTTCACGACTCTTCTGACCAATGGGCAGGGCATAGCCACCGGCCTGATCGGCTCGTTGGGCTACTGGATCGACCAACAGGAAGTGATGCGCGGCGGCCAACCCTGGTACTATTTCTTCCTCCTGGTCCCGCTCTACGAGTTCCTGCCCATGTTGCTGGCCATTATCGGGACCGTTGCCTGGTTCCTGGGGGCCGGCGCAGAGAGCCGGGCGAAAGACCACGCGGCAGAACGGCAGGACGGGAGCACGGGTGATGGGGCCGGCACCGAGGCATTGCCGGTTAGCGCCCTGCGCTTGGGTGCGGAAATGCGTGGGCCGAGCAAGACCGGCGATGTGCGCGAGGCACCCTCGGCTGCCAGGCCGGCTGCCGCCACATCACTCACGCAGTCCCCGCCTGCGGCGTTTTCTGTGGGTAACCAGTTCGTGGCCTTCCTGGTTTTCTGGGTGTTTGCGGTCTGGCTGGTTTTCACCTATGTGGGTGAGAAGATGCCGTGGCACGTGGTGTATTTCGCCACGCCAATGGCTCTCCTGGGCGGCTGGTGGCTGGGCCGGGTGATCGAGAGTATTGACTGGGGAGCGGTGCGGGCCCGCGGCGGCTTCTGGCTGCTGGCCGGGGTGCCTGTTTTCTTCTTCGTGCTCAAAGCGATCTTTCCGGCGCCGGACCGCCGCCCTTTTGCCGGCCTGACCACCGCGGCCCTCAGCAACACGGCCCAATGGCTGCTCGCGCTCATCGTCGGCGTGGCGCTGGTGTGGCTTGGCTACCCGCGCATCGCTGACCTGGGTTGGCGGCTCAGCCGGCGCCTGATCGTGGTCGCGCTTGCGGGAGTGTTGGCCGTTTTGACGGTCAACGTGGCTTTCCGTTTCGCCTTCGTTACCTACGACTACGCAACCGAACCGATGGTGTATGCGCATGCCACGCCGGATATCAAGCTGGCCATGAGCCAGATTGACGAGATCTCGCGCAAGATCGCNGGCGATCACAGCCTGAAGGTGGCCTACGACGACGATTCGAGTTGGCCCCTTCTCTGGTATCTGCGCGACTACAACAAGCAGGTTTTCTATGGGGCCAATCCGACCAAGGAGACCCTGGACGCGCCGGTGGTCATCGCCGGCGATAAGAATATCGCGAAGGTGAAGCCCTACCTCGGCGACCGCTATTATGAGTTCAGCTATCGCCTGATCTGGTGGCCGTCGCAGACCTACTTCGGTCTGAACTGGCAGCGCATATGGGACGGGATCAAAGACCCGAAACAGCGCGGCCAGTTCTGGGATGTGGTGATCAACCGGCGTTACACCACGCCGAACACTCAGTGGTCATTGGTGCATCGCTTTAGCTTGTTCGTTCGCAAGGATGTCGCCGCGCAAGTCTGGGACTGGGGTGCGCCTCCGGGCTCGGCGGCCGCGCAGGCGGCGGTTGATCCGTATCTGAAGGGGCAGAAGGACATTGCGGCGCTGCAAGCGATCGGGACGGCGGGGGTGAGCGGGACGGGTGTAGGGCAGTTGAGCTCGCCGCGCGCGGTGGCGGTGGCGGCGGATGGGACCGTGTATGTGGCGGATTCGGGCAACAACCGGGTAGCGGTGTTCGGTGCGGATGGGAAGTTCATCCGGCAGTGGGGCAGCCCGTGCAAGCTGATCGAGAACAACCAGGGTTGCCAGGGGGATGGGCACGGGCAGTTCAACGAGCCGTGGGGGATCGCGGTAGGGAGCGACGGGAGCGTGTACGTGGCGGACACGTGGAACTCGCGGGTGCAGAAGTTTGACCGGGAGGGGAACTTCGCGGCGATGTGGGGGGTGTTCCAGAGCACGAACGGGGAGTTGACGCAGCCTGGGGCGCTGTATGGGCCGCGGGCGATCGCGGTGGGGCAGGACGGGTTGGTGTACGTGATGGACACGGGGAACAAGCGGGTGCAGTCGTTCAAGGCGGATGGGACGTTTGTGGGGCAGTACGGTGGGGGTGGGGTGGTGGACGGGAAGTTCGATGAGCCGGTGGGGTTGGCGCAGGATGGGAGCGGGAACTGGTACGTGACGGACACGTGGAACCACCGGGTGCAGAAGTTCGATGCGGGCTGGAACTACGTCGGGCAGTGGGCGGTGAACGGCTGGGGGAGCCAGAGCGTGGTAAACAAGCCGTACTTGGCGGTGGATGCGAAGCGTGGGCTTGTGTACACGACGGACCCGGAGGGGTACCGGGTGTTGGTGTTTGGGACGGATGGGAGCTTCAAGGGGACGTGGGGGCAGTTTGGGCAGGAAGCGAACACTTTCACGCTGCCGACGGGGATCGCCGTGGCTGCGGACGGCAAGGTCTATGTGGCCGATGGCGGCTCCCAACGCATCATGATCTTCCCAGCCTGGCAGTAAGAGTACCTGCGCGGGGCTTGTCCGGCAATGATATAATGCGGGTGTGTCCATGGGTGATACGAAGATGTGTCACCCTTTCGTCGTCAGTTGCGGGGTTTCTGCGTAAGGAGGCATAGCCTTGAAACTACAGGAATACCAGGCCAAGCAGATCTTCGGTCAGTACGGGGTGCCTGTCCCGCACGGGGACGTCGCCGAGACCCCAGCCGAGGCACGTGCTATCGCGGAGCGGCTGGGCGGAACGGTAGTGATCAAGTCGCAGGTGTTGGTTGGTGGGCGCGGCAAGGCCGGCGGCATCAAGCTGGCAAAATCGCCGTCTGAGGCCGAACAGGTCGCATCCCGCATCCTGGGGATGGACCTCAAAGGCTTGAGCGTCAAGAAGGTGCTGGTGGACCCCGCGGCGGACATCCGCAAGGAACTCTACCTGGGCATGGTCATCGATCGGGCGCGCCGGCGCACGGTTATGATGGTCTCCAGCGAGGGCGGCATTGATATCGAAGAGGTGGCTGCGACCGCGCCCGAGAAGATCATCCAGGTCGCGATCGATCCCTGCCTGGGCATGAAGGATTACCAGGCGCGTGACGTGGCCATGGGCATTGGCCTGCCGCGCGAGCAGTTGGCAGCCTTTTCCCAGATCTGCCAGGCGCTCTACAACTGCTTCGTCGGCAGCGATGCCAGCCTGGCCGAGATCAACCCGCTGGTCGTCCAGGGCGATGGCAAGCTGTTGGCCGTCGACGGCAAAATGGTGCTCGACGACAACGCCCTCTTCCGCCATCCCGAGCTCGCTGCCATGCGCGACGAGGAAGAGGAGACGCCCGAAGAGCGCCAGGCGCGCGAGAGCGGCCTCAGCTACGTCAAGCTAGACGGCCAGATTGGCTGCATGGTCAACGGCGCGGGGCTGGCGATGGCGACGATGGACATCATTAAGTACTACGGCGGTTCGCCCGCCAATTTCCTTGACATCGGGGGCGGCGCCCGCGCCGACAAGGTGGCCGCGGCGCTGCGCATCATCCTCTCCGATCCGAACGTTCATGCAGTACTCTTCAATATTTTCGGCGGCATCACCCGCTGCGATGAGGTAGCGCGCGGCATCATCCAGTCCTTGAAGGAGATACCGACGAAGGTGCCGATGGTAGTGCGGCTGGTCGGCACGAACGACGCCGAGGGCCGGGCTATCCTTCAAGACGCGCATATGCAGACCGCCGAGACACTGGCTGAGGCGGCTCAGAAGGCTGTGGCCGTGGCGAAAGGCCAGGCGTGACGTCGTCTAACCTCCTCAACGCGGCCCCTCGATAGCGGTACCCGTCCAACGAAATGGAGAGGACAACATGAGCATCCTGGTCAATAAAGATACTCGCCTGCTGGTGCAGGGGATTACGGGTCGTGAAGGCGCCTTTCATACCGAGCAGATGATCGCCTACGGTACCAAGGTGGTGGCCGGCGTGACACCGGGAAAGGGCGGCAGCTGGGGTGTCGGCAACGTGCCGATCTTTGACACGGTCCGTGAAGCCGTCGATGCAACGGGCGCCAACGCCAGCATCATCTATGTGCCGGCCCGCGGCGCACCCGATGCGATCCTGGAGTCCGCAGATGCGGGGCTCGGGCTGGTCGTCTGTATTACCGAAGGTGTCCCTACCCTCGATATGATCAAGGTGCGGGCATACCTGGACAACAGCCGCACCCGCCTGATCGGTCCCAACTGCCCGGGCCTCATCACGCCCGGCGAGGCCAAGGTGGGCATCATGCCCGGCCACATCCACACGCGCGGCCCGGTCGGTATCGTGAGCCGCTCGGGCACGCTGACCTACGAGGTGGTCTACGCCCTGACCCTGCGGGGTATCGGCCAATCCACGGCAGTTGGCATCGGTGGTGATCCGATCATCGGCTCGACTTTCGTGGATATCCTGCAGTTGTTCGAGAACGATCCGGACACGGAGCAAGTCGTCATGATCGGTGAGATCGGCGGCGCCGATGAGGAACGCGCGGCCGAGTTTATCAGCGAGCATATGACCAAACCGGTTACCGGCTTCATCGCCGGACAGACCGCCCCGCCGGGAAAACGCATGGGCCACGCCGGCGCCATCATCAGTGGTGGCAAGGGCACCGCGGCCGACAAGATCGCCGCACTGCGTGCGGCTGGTGTGCGCATCGCCAGCCACCCCGCCGAGATTGCCGAGACGGTTGCCGAGCTGGCGTAGTCCTCCGGCGGACCATCCTACGTAGTAGGATGGTCCACCCTCTGCAAGGCCACTGCATGCTGTCTTTCCCCGACTCAACTATCTCCCGCGTGCTCGCGCATGTCCGCCAGCGGGGCAGTCCCGCCTGGCTGGTCGGCGGAACCGTGCGCGACTACTTCCTGGGCCGCGCCACTCATGACCTGGATATTATCGTTCCCGAAGGGGGTATCCGCCTGGCCCGGGCGATCGCCGGCGCGTTCGCTGGTGGCTTCTTCGTTCTCGATCATGAGCGTGACGTGGGCCGGGCCGTCTTGCGGGGCGACGAGGGCCGGCCGCTTTACGTGGACGTGGCGCGCCTGCGCGCGCCTGATCTGCTCGACGATCTGGCGCAGCGCGATTTCACCGTCAATGCCATCGCAGTCGCGCTGCAGACCGGCGAGGCCGAGCCCGAGGTCATCGATCCATTCGACGGCCGCGGCGACGTTGATCGCCGCTTGATCCGCGCTGTCAGCGAAGGGGCGTTCGACGACGATCCGCTGCGCATGTTGCGTGCGGTACGCCTGGCTGCGGAGCTTGGCTTCAACATTGAGTCTTCCACCTTCAACCTGGTGCGGCGTGATGCCTCTCTTTTGCCGCGCGTCGCAAGCGAGCGTATCCGTGATGAGTTGATGCGTATCGTTACGGTCTCCGGCGCCTGGCGCCATCTGCGCTTGCTGTCGGCTCTCGATCTGTTGCCGTTTGCCCTTCCTGAAGTGGCCGCGCTGATTGGGATCGCTCAATCTCCGCCGCACTACCTCGACGTCTTTGATCACACGCGCGCGGTGGTCGCGCACATGGAAGGCCTGATCGCCCTGTTGTGGCCCGAAAGCCACTACGTTCGTCCGCTGCCCGTCGCGGGCGACCCGGTGATCATGGCGGCTGCCGGGCGTTGGGATGACCTGGCAGGCCTGCTTGATCCCTACGTTGTCCCCCTGCGCTCTCACCTGGCCCAGCCCCTGGCCGCGGGACACACGCGGCGCGACTGGCTCTTCTGGGGCGCGCTGGCTCACGATTGGGGCAAGGCGTTGACCGCGAGCACAGGCCCTGACGGCCGGATCCATTTCTACGGCCACGAACACGAGAGCGCTCGCCTGGCAGCCGAACGGGCCAAGGGCCTGAGTGCTGCGGCCAGCGAGATTGATTACCTGAGCCGGACGGTGGAATACCATATGCGGCCCGGTCACCTGGCGGGTCATTATCCGCCTACCCGACGCGCGCTGTACCATCTGTTCCGCGACGCCGGCAACCTCAGTCCGGATATTGCCTTGCTGACCCTCGCCGATCAGATGGCAACCCATGCGCCGGAAAGCCCGGAGGCTGCGCCCATCGGGCAGGCAGACCTTGCCCCTGGCGGTTGGCGCTGGGAGGACCAGCTTGGCGTCGCCGGCTTGATCTTGGGCAATTACTTCTCGCCAGGAGGCCGGGCGCCGGACGACAGGGTATTAGCGAACCCGCGCCCGTTGCTGGACGGAACACGGCTTATGGCTGAGTTTGGCCTCAGCCCGGGTCCGCTCGTCGGTCGCCTGATCGCGGCCCTGCGTGAGGCGCAGGCCATCGGCGAGGTCACGACGGTTGATGAGGCCCGTACCTGGCTCAACACGCACCTGGATGAGATCAGGACGAACAAGACTGGCGAGTGAAACCTGAAAGTCGTTTTGACACAATTCCTCACAAAAGGTATAATCCACCTGTTTGCCAGCGCGCGTAATCTGCCAAAGCAGGCCGCGCGCTAACTTTGAGCCTACATTATTTNACAGGGGGGGAGACGAAAGCATGCGCGATCGCGACATAGTCATTTTGATCCTGGTCATCGCGCTCGCTTTGCTCGCGGTGTGGATTGACCTGCCGATAGACCATCCGCAGTGGGCTAAGCAAGCGTTGTTCTGGCAGCAGCCTGCCGATCTTCAGATCAAGCAAGGACTTGATCTGCAAGGCGGCACCCAGATTTTGCTTCAAGCAGCCCCCGCGCCAGGACAGAATGTTACGCCGGATGATATGAACGCAGCCAAGACGATTGTCGAGCGCCGCGTTAACGGTCTGGGCGTGACCGAACCTACCATCCAGTCGCAAGGCAGCAACCGCATCATCGTCGAGTTGCCCGGTATCAGCAATCCTGACGCGGCCGTCCAGACCCTGAAGAGCACCGGCCAGTTGGAGTTCGTTGAGATCGGCGATCCGGACCCCAAGATCGTTGACGGCGTCTATCTCCGCACAACCAACAGTCCGAATCCGCCCAACAAGGTAACTCAAGCTAAGGTAACCGATCCCTACCCGGACAAGGTCTATAAGACGATCATGACGGGCCGCGATCTGAAACAGGTCGGCACGACTACCGATTCGTCGGGCGCGCCGGCGATCAGCTTCCAGTTGTCGGACCAGGGTTCGCAGACTTTCGCCACCTACACCTCCCAGAATGTGGGCAAGATCCTGGCGATCGTTCTGGATAACGTCGTTCTCTCGGCGCCCAGCATTCAGACGGCCATCACCCAGGGCAGCGGTATTATCCAGGGCAAGTTTACGCTGTCAGAGGCGCAGAACCTGACCATTCAGATGCGCTACGGCGCGCTGCCCGTGCCCCTGGAAGTAGTAGATCGCCGCACCGTGGGGGCGACCCTCGGCGCCGACTCGGTGCGCAAGAGCATCACAGCCGGGCTGATTGGCCTGGTTGCCGTGTTGCTCTTCGTCATCGTCCAGTACCGCCTGCCGGGCGTATTTGCGGCCATCGCCCTGATCATCTACGCCCTGCTCAACCTTATGATCTACAAGCTGGTCCCGGTGACGTTGACGTTACCTGGCATCGCCGGCTTCTTATTATCAATCGGCATGGCCGTGGATGCGAACATCCTTATCTTCGAGCGCATGAAGGAAGAGTTGCGCTGGGGCCGCTCCGTTCACGCTGCGTTCATCGCCGGCTTCAGCCGCGCCTGGCCGTCGATCCGTGACTCGAACCTCTCGACCATCATAAGCTGCATCATCCTGTGGCTCTTCGGGCGCAGTTTTGGTGCACAGACTGTCTCGGGGTTCGCGATCAACCTGGCGCTTGGTGTGGTGATCAGCATGTTCACCGCCGTTGTGGTCACGCGCACCTTTATGACCTTCCTGTTCGAGACGCGCGGCAGCGAGCAGTTACGCGAGAGCCGCTGGCTGCTCGACTATTAGAGGGGGCACGGGTAACAGAATGTTCCATATTGTAGAAAACCGCAAGTGGTATTTCCTGCTATCTGCCCTGGTCATCATCCCGGGCTTGATCGCTATGATCTATTCGCTGGTGACCTTCGGCGCTCCGTTTCGTCTGGGCATCGACTTCACCGGCGGCTCTTTGTGGGAGGTAAGCTTCCCGCAGCCTGTGCAGTCCCTGGATGTACGCGCCGTCTTCGTCCAGAATGGCTATCCCGACACCCTGGCGACTAGCGTGGGCGACACAAAGACGGCAGAGATCCGCACGAAGCCGCTGGACGAGATCGCGCGCCAGAAGCTGCTCAAGGCCATGCAGGATAAGTTCGGCTCGGTGAATGAGATCCAGTTCTCCTCCGTCGGCCCCACCATCGGCGCCGAGGTGACCCAGGCTGCCTCTCTGGCCGTGGTCGCCATGGCGCTCGTGATCCTGGTCTTCCTGATCCTGGCTTTCCGCCGGGCGCCAAACCCATTCCGCTGGGGCGTCTCGGCTGTGGTGGCCATGATCCATGACCTGTTGGTGACGATGGGCGTCTTCAGCATCCTCAGCCTCTTCCTCGGCTGGGAGGCGGATGCCCTGTTCCTGACTGCCGTGCTGACCGTCCTCGGCTTCTCGGTGCAGGATACGATCGTGGTCTTCGACCGCATTCGCGAAAATGTGCCGAAGTACCGTGGCGAGCCAATGCGCCGGGTTGTCGACCGCAGCCTGCTCGAGACCCTACACCGGTCCTTGGCCATCCACCTGACGGCCCTGTTCGTCATGGCAGCCATCCTGATCTTCGGTGGCGCGACCATCAAGCCGTTCATTGCGGTCATGCTGGTCGGCATCACCACCGGCACTTACTCCTCCATCTTCAACGCTTCGCAGATCCTGGCCGGTTGGGATGAAGGCGATGTGCTGGGTCTGCGCACGCAGGGACAGATCGAGGCTCCGAAGGCCAGCCTGGCCTCCTAGTCAGCCATAACTGTAGAAGCCCAAACGTAAGGCGCATGTAGTATCTGCGCCTTACGTTTTTCGTTTACTCTTAAGCACACCCTGCTGAGGTCCCAATGCGCGCCCTGGTTCTCCGCGATCATCTTCGCTACGACCCTGCCTATCCCGACCCGTTCCCGCCACCCGGCGAGGNCCTGGTGCAGGTGCGGCTCGCNGGCATATGCAACACCGACCTTGAACTGGTGGCCGGCTACATGGCTTTTGCAGGTGTGTTGGGCCACGAGTTTGTGGGCGAAGTCCTGAGCGCGCCGGACCCGGNCTGGATCGGCCGNCGGGTGGTAGGCGACATCAACGCGGCCTGCTACGAGTGCGCAACGTGCCGTGCCGGCCGGCACACACATTGTCCGCAGCGCACCACCCTGGGCATCTTTCGACGGGACGGCGCTTTTGCCGACCGGCTGCTTCTGCCGCAGGCCAACCTCCACGCCGTTCCGGATTCCGTGCCGGACGAGATGGCCGTTTTCGCCGAGCCATTGGCTGCTGCCTGCGAGATTCTGGAACAGGTGACGCTGCGACCGACCGACCGCGTTATCGTGCTCGGCGACGGCAAGCTGGGGCTCCTGGCGGCGGCCGTCCTCCGGCTGCAGGGAGTTGACCTGACCCTTGTCGGCCGGCATGAGGACAAGCTTGCCCTGGCGGCCGCCTGGGGCGTCCCTGTGCTGCGGGCGCAAGGCAGCGGGGCGGGGGCGCCCGCGGCAGCGGGGGGATCCGCGGCAGCGCAGGGCCCCGATCGAGATGTGTTGGCCGAAGGCTCTGCCGACGTAGTGGTAGAGTGTACGGGCAATGCGCAGGGCTTTGCCGAGGCCCGCCGGCTGCTGCGGCCGCGCGGCACCTTGATCTTAAAGAGCACCTACCATGGCGACCTGACTCTGAACATGAGCGCCCTGGTCGTCGACGAGATCACCCTGATCGGCTCGCGTTGCGGGCCGTTCGCGCCGGCGCTGCGTCTGCTCCAATCTGGCCTGATCGATCCACGCCCCTTGATTAGCGCGACCTATCCCCTCGCAGAGGGCGAGGCAGCTTTCGCCCATGCCGTCCGGCCCGGGGCTCTCAAGGTACTGCTCGACCCACGATCCGCGTGATCTGGGTCAATATCAACTGGCGGTAGAGATCCAACCGGTGCCGCATCACGTCTACGCCGGTGACTCTCGCAGCTATGACATTATGATGAGCAGAGGCGATTGATCCCCGCAGCGGGAGTCTTAAACGTAAGAGGGGCGCTGGTTGGCCAGTGCCCCTCTTTTCAGTTTGTGTGGTATACTATTTCTCAGTGCCCGCAGGTGGCGCAGTGCCCCCCGCCGCACGAAC
>JGI24132J36420_10001301_pt1 | contig 11383 bp, 9 predicted proteins | sample BarGraNGADG00212_3_FD_36420 | JGI IMG/M metagenome (IMG submission 36420) | reverse complement strand
GAGAGAGAAACCGGATTGAGGAGGATTCTTAATTTCGGACATACATACGGACATGCAGTTGAGATGCAGATGTCTTTTAAACATGGCTTTGCTGTTGCATCAGGTATGGAAATTGCGACTGAATTTTCCTTTGAAAAAGGTTACATCAGTTCAGCTGAGAAGGATAGGATAATTAATCTTCTGAATAAATTTGGACTTCTTGAGTATCATAATATTCCTGATGATCAGATTGACAGGCTTATTCTTCATGATAAAAAGAAAACAGGCGCCGGTATTAACTTTATTTTTACTGAGGGTATAGGAAAAGCAATGGATAAAAAAGTTGCGGTCGGAGAGGTGACAGATTTTTATAAAAGATTCAGAGATAAAAAAATATAGAATTATGAATTCTTCAGGAGTTATTTTCAGAGTTTCACTTTTTGGTGAATCGCATGGTGTGGCAATCGGTGTTATAATTGACGGGTGTCCTTCGGGTATAACTGTTGAGCCTGATGATTTTCTACCTGATCTGCAAAGAAGGCAGAGCGGGAGCAGGGGAACCACTAAACGCAAGGAAGCTGATCTGCCTGAAATACTTAGCGGAGTATTCAACGGTGTAACAACCGGAGCTCCTGTTACTTTGATAACCAGAAACAGCGACAAAATATCATCTGACTATGATGAATTCAGGAATGTTCCCAGACCCGGTCATGCTGATTTTGTTTCACAGAAAAAGTATTCGGGTTTCTCGGATATGCGTGGAAGCGGACACTTTTCAGGAAGGATTACCTGGGGTCTGGTAGCAGCTGGAGTAATAGCAAAAAAAATTTCCGGATCATCAGAAATTATTGCAAAGCTGATTTCTGCCGGAGGTTCAGAAAATATTGAGGAAGCTCTAACCAAAGCGATCGAAGCTAATGATACCATTGGAGGAATCATTGAATGTAAAGTAAAAAATCCTCCGCTTGCTATTGGTGAACCATTCTTCTATTCATTCGAATCTGCAGTGAGTCATTTAATTTTTTCAATACCTGCAATTAAAGGAATTGAATTCGGAGCCGGATTTAAAGCTGCTTCAATGCGTGGATCACAGCATAATGATCCTTTTATAAATAGTAAAGGAAAAACCGCTACAAATAATGCCGGTGGAATAAATGGCGGAATTACCAATGGAAACGAAATTATTTTCAGAGTTGTTGTCAAACCAACATCATCAACAGGCGTTGAGCAGAATACCTTCAGTTTCAAAGATGGTGTGATGACAACACTTAAAGTTAAGGGACGTCATGATACCTGTATAGCTCTAAGAATGCCGGTAATTGTTGAAGCTGCTACCGCTATTGCCATGGCCGATCTGATTCTAATAGACAGAGGTATACACGGAAATAGATTTGACTAATGCGCCAGATTGTAAGTAATCTAAAGATGTTGATGTATTTTCCTTAATTTCATGAAAAATAAAAATGAATAAATGTTATAACATATTATAACAATATTTACCTTTGCATAAAGATATTTTAATATGGAAACGACAATAGTAAAAATAGGTAATTCAAGAGGGCTTATAATTCCTAAGAAACTTCTTACAGCTTTTGGAGAAGCAAAGCAAGTTGATATTAAAGCGAAAGACGGGGGGTTGATAATAACGCCTTTGACCCCAAATAAAGCACGTAGTAATTGGGAGCAACAATTTAATGATGCAATTGCAAAAGGCTTTATTCCGGAGAATAATATAATTAATATTGAAAATGATTTTGACAAAAAGGAATGGACATGGTAAAAAGGTTTGAGGTTTGGAATATTGAACTTAATCCAACACAAGGTTCAGAAATCAATAAAAAACGACCATGTCTTGTAGTCTCACCAGATGAAGTAAATAAATTTTTAAATACTGTTGTAATAGTACCTATGACCAGCACAATAAAACCTTATCCTACAAGACTGAATTGTCATTTTAAGGGAAAAAACGGACAGCTTGTTGTTGATCAAATAAGATGTGTTGACAAAACAAGATTAATTGAAAGATTGGGAACAATGGAAGCAAATACATGTAAAGAAATTAGTACGCTCATTATTGAAACTTTTAAATATCAATAAAAGCAACAGGTTTAAATATTTTTTTTAATTGTTTTTATTATTAAAGCTTTCTTTGTAGACCCGGCAATCTTAAACCGATCGTCAATCCGGTCACCGATAACCCATACTATCTCTCCGGCCGATTCAAGAATACGAATTTTTTCCTTATCAATTTTTGAATATTTTTCATCGACAAAGTAGTCGCTCAGCTTCTTCTTCTGCTTCATTCCAAAAGGATAAAAGTGATCTCCTGATCTCCACTTCCTTATAATCAGAGGATAGCGAATTTTATCAGAATCGATACATGCTGTATCATGCCCGGTTAAGATTTTAAATTTCCCTGTTATTTCAATTTCGTCAGCTGAGAGGATTCCTGGAATATCTCTCAATTCCTTAATATTTCTAATGTTTGGATAAGATTCATTTTCATCACCGGCACCTGATACAATTATTTCTTTCCTGTTTTTTATTATCCTGTATTCTGGTGTAATAATATGACTTCCTGTTTTACCTTCAATAACTATCATAAGGTCATTCAACTGGTAATTGGTTATTCCGAAAGGTTTAAACAATTCAAATATTACAGTCGGATTATCCAGATGATCCTTCAGTCTGTCGGTGTTAAAAATTACAAGACCTTCTCTTTCTGAGGATATCTTATCCCTTAATTCTGAGATATATTCATTGACAATCTCGCTTATTCCTGTGAATCTTTCAGCGGAATCATTCAGTGTTGTTTCAATTGCCGGGTTGATCTCTTTCAGAACGGGAATCACCTTATGCCTGATTTTGTTTCTTGTATATTTTGTATCTGCGTTCGATCTGTCTTCACGAAAAATGATTTTATGTTTGTTACAGTACTCAGCAATATCACTTCGTGTTGCAAAGAGCAACGGACGGATTATATTGTTTGTGAATGGCTTCATGCCTGTTAACCCTGCTATACCTGTTCCTCTTGTAAGGTTAATCAGCAGAGTTTCAATATTATCGTTAAGGTTATGCGCAACACCCAGTAGATTATACCCATTCTCTTTCATGATTTCTTCGAACCACTTATATCTCAGCTCCCTTGCAGCCATCTGAATCGATAATCCTTCTTCTCTGGCAAATACTGCTGTTTCAAATTTTATTGTATGAAAAGGAATATTGTGTTTCCTGGCAAATTCACGAACCAGTTCCTCGTCTTTATCAGACTCTCCTGCTCTCAATGAAAAATTGCAATGGGCAATGCTTTTTTGGTTTTCCAATTGCAGAAACAGATGCGACATAACCATTGAATCAATGCCTCCACTCACAGCCAGCAATATTCTGTCGCCTTGTTTTATCAGGTTCTTTTCAGCAATAAACTTTTTAAACTTATTGAGCATATCTTTCGCATTGAAATGCAAAAATAGAAAAAGGTATCCTTGTTGGGGATACCTTTTCAATAAAATGTGTAAAAACTATTTCTTTGCAAGGTATTTTGATACACCTTCCTGCGTAGCTTTCATCCCTTTATCACCTTTATGCCAGTCTGCCGGACATACTTCCCCGTTTTCTTCAAAAAACTGAAGCGCATCTACCATCCTGAGAGTTTCTGAAACACTTCTTCCCAGAGGCATGTCATTAACTGTCTGATGTCGCACGGTTCCGGTTTTATCGATCAGGAATAAACCTCTGTAAGCCATAGGTGATCCGTTAAATGTAACTTCTCCTGTTTCTGAGTAATCATAATTACCGGCGAGTACATCGTAATTCTCTGAAATTGTCTTTGAAAGATCAGATACAAGAGGGTATTTCACACCCTTTATTCCACCCTGATTTAATTCAGTCTGCAACCATTTCCAATGTGAGAAATGTGAATCAACCGAACATGCTACCACTGCAACATTTCTTTCCTCAAATTCTTTTATCTTTTCCTGAAAAGCCACCAGCTCGGTAGGGCAGACAAAAGTAAAGTCAGCCGGATAGAAAAAGAAAACAACAAATTTTTTCCCAAGGTATTGCTCAAGAGAGAATCCTTCAACNATTTCACCACCATTTATTACCGCAGGTGCAGAAAATGACGGTGCTTTTTTTCCAACTAATACAGCCATTTTTATTGAATTTTAATTATAACTATTGTTAATACAAATTAATTATTGTTTTGTTCACTACCTATATGGAATTATTGAAGGCGGACCGCTATCAAAATTATTTGGTCTGAGAAGCTGTTCTCCTGAAACTGTGAGATTATTGATTTTAGAATACATGGGAGGATTGGGAAAGAAGCCAAGNCTTATCTGAAAGGTGTTAAAGACCAGGTTGTCATTCCTTATCCTTATTCCAAGTCCAATAGCAGCAAGGGCTATTCCGTTTGCGATAGTCTCATTTGTAGCAAAAAGGCTGGAAAAATCAGCAAATCCGAAAAAGGCAAATCTGAAACCATAAATATTGGCAGGACTGAATAAAACAGATTCAAGACTCATAGTTAATCTCTGTTTGCCATATACTGAATCATTTTTGAAGCCCGAAAATCCGTTGATGCTGACAAATCGAAGGGATTCATCTCTGTTTCTTTCAAAACCCCTTGTATAATCAAAATTTATAAAGTTGCGGATCTTATTATTTCTGAATGATACCAGGTTAGAAAAGTATTTCATATTTAAAGAAAAAATACCTTGCATTGGTAAGTTTCCGTAAAGATAAGTTGCCAATCCTGATGAGACATAGAAATATCCGAGAGTTTTATTTGATTTTCCAAAAGAATATTCAGTACCCATGTAAGTCCTTTTCATGTATTTATTAAATTCATTGTACTCACTTCCGTAAGTAACTCTTAATAATCCGCCATAAGGAATATCTTCAGTCCTTCCATAGCCGTAAATCAGACTTGTCTTGTAATATTTCTGAACTGAATAAGCAAAAGACCCCAGATACATTCTGTAGTTCGCCAGGTTAAAATAGGAATCAGGTTGAATGATCGGGCGGTCGAATACATTGTTTCTTAAATAACGACCTCCAATGATAATTCTTGTAACTGATTCTTTATCAATAAGAAAAGATCTTGACAGCCAGTAATCATGAGAATTGAATTTCAGAGGTTCCGGTACGGCCAGGGTTCCAAGATTGTCCTTGGTTTTAATATGTTTAATTGATATTCCTCCGGCGTATTTTGTACTTGAACTGACCAGCTTTCTACTCAGATCAAATCCATAAGTTTGATTTCCAAGTCCGTTTAAATAAAATACGTTCAGGTTAACGAATGACTTAATTATGTTATTGATTGTATAATGCACTCCTAAGCCTGGCGAGTCGGGAGCGTTAGCATCATAAGGCATCTCAAACCCCAATTCATGTCCCAATCCTATAATATTCTTTTCAAAAAGTGATACCGAACCCTTTTTCAAACCTTTATATGTGTAAGATCCTCCCAAAGAATAAACATCCTTTGTAAGAACCTGAATATCTGCTTCTGTATCTGAAAGTGGAACTATAATAATCNTCGCATCATCAATAAACGGGAGTTGTCTTAAAATCCTTTCGTTATCACTAAGTAACAATGGTGAAATTGTATCACCTTTATGGAAGAGCANNTTATTCCTNATNATTTTTTCATTNGTATTGACATGTGTTTTATTAAAAATATTATCGGCTCTGGTTGCCCTGNTAAATGTCGGGTTGTTAATGTTTGTTCCGAAAACATTTAGTCTTTGTATATTAATATTTCTTATCCTGATTCCTTTGTATTTTAAATAATTAGCATCACTTGTCCCGGTAATTTGTTTTTTAACTGTTGTGTCATGAGCAATAATTACAAAATCGTACAGCTTTTTTGTAAGACGGTTTTTGGAAGCTTTTACTTTAAGGGAATCGAAAAAAATCAGGTTTTTATCCTCTTGAATTATTTTAGGAGCTATAAGACCTGACGATAAATTGTGTTGCTCCTGGTTTCCATATAATGAAATACTGTTATGGAAATGAATAAAAAATACAGGTGAATTTCGTAATGTGTCCCTTTCAGAGCTGTTTTGAGGATATGCGTTACAGCAAAAAAACAGAAATACCGTAAAAATCCCAGGCTTTAACGAACTTCTGTATTTTGTATTATAAACATCAGGTTTCCTGAGGATTACTGATAAGGACGTCGTCTGAATTAAACTGAAATCCAAGTCGTTTACCCGTGATAACCCTTGAATGCTGGATTTTTGCTTCAGCCTGACCTACCGTTGCAATTTTTACAGTATCGTATGGTGGTACCAGAAGATCAAATTCAAGGGCATATTGAATAGCAGATGAAATAATGAGCTGCAATGACTGGCTGCTTATCTCTTCGCTGCCATAGTTTGTAAACAACATCCCCATTTGTCTCTTTCCTTCAACGAAATATTGTTTCTCGTGGTTAATAAAGATTCTGGCTATTAGATATCCCAGATCATCCAGTCTGGAGTATCTGAATGAGTCGGCGAGAAAATTGTAAATATTAATAACTCCGGAGTAGGCATTGTATTTGTTCTTCTGAATATAAGCGGTTTTCCATGCCGGATGTTCCCTGTCGAACTGAAAGATATTGGAATGCATACTGAAGAGTAAAATATCTCCGGCNACCTTAATCTGTGCATCAAAATTACTTCTGTCGGTGTATTCAAGCCGTATTCTGGAATCCGTTCCNACCAGACTTGTATTTACCTCTTTTGATAAACTCTTGAGTACATCCTTAATTACACAGAATGCTTCAAGAGTGTTATCGAAAACTTTCTGTTTAAGAACCGATTTCTCTTTTAGAGTAGTTATTATCTGTAGTTTCTTTTCATTCTGATCTGACATGATAAGAGATGTATTAAGATGAGATATTGACTTCTAAAATAATAAATATTAATAGGATCTTGCAAATAGCACCCTTCTTTTTGAGGGTTTTCCAGAATAGATGCATACTCCATCCTCATCAGGACTATCAAAGGGAATACATCTTATTGTAGCTTTTGTCTCATCTTTTATTTTCTCCTCGGTCTCAACTGTCCCATCCCAATGAGCCATTATAAAGCCGCCCTGATTATCAAGTACTTTCAGAAAATCATCCCATTTGTCAACGTAAAAAGTATTCTCTTTTCTGAAAATAAGCGCTTTATTGTAAATATTAGCCTGAATATCATCAAGAAGCTTTGGAATATGTTCCTTAATAATATCCAGCGATATCGTTTCTTTGGTTAGAGTATCACGTCTTGCAACTTCAATTGTATTATTTTCAATATCGCGTGGTCCTATTGCAAGCCTTACAGGAACGCCTTTCAACTCATATTCTGCAAATTTCCAGCCGGGTTTATAAGTATCTCTGTCGTCATATTTCACAGATACTCCCAATGCTTCCAATTCTGATTTGATTTTTTTTGCAGTCTGAGTAATAGTTACAAGCTGCTCATCATTTTTATAAATTGGAATTATTACAACCTGAATAGGAGCCAGCTTAGGAGGAAGTACCAGTCCATTGTTATCAGCATGAGCCATAATTATTGCTCCCATAAGTCTTGTAGATGTGCCCCATGATGTTGCCCATACATACTCAAGCTTGCCTGTTTTGTCGGTAAACTGAACGTCAAATGCTTTGGCAAAGTTTTGTCCGAGAAAATGGCTTGTTCCAGCCTGTAGTGCTTTGCCATCCTGCATAAGAGCTTCTATAGCATAAGTGTCCAAAGCTCCTGCAAACCGCTCATTTTCACTTTTAGACCCTATAATAACAGGAACAGCCATTGAGTTTTCTGCAAAACCTGCATAAACATTTATCATCCTCACAGCTTCTTCAACTGCCTCTTCACGGGTAGCATGAGCAGTATGACCTTCCTGCCATAGGAATTCAGTCGTCCTTAGGAATAACCTGGTGCGCATTTCCCATCGTACTACATTTGCCCACTGGTTTATCAGAATTGGCAGATCTCTGTACGATTTAATCCAGTTCTTGTATGAATGCCAGATAATGGTTTCTGAAGTAGGACGGATAATTAGTTCCTCTTCGAGTTTAGCTGTCGGATCAACAATAATACCTTTTCCATTCTCATCTTTTTTAAGACGGTAATGTGTAACAACTGCACATTCTTTGGCAAAACCCTCTACATGTGCTGCCTCTTTACTGAAAAATGATTTTGGAATGAATAATGGAAAATACGCATTAACATGACCTGTAGCTTTGAATAGTCTGTCGAGCTCAGCCTGTATTTTTTCCCATATAGCATAACCATAAGGTTTGATCACCATACACCCTCTCACTGCTGAGTTTTCAGCCAGATCAGCCTTGATTACCAGATCGTTATACCACTGTGAGTAATTCTCCTCCTTGTTTGTCAGAAACTTCGCCATTTTTTTTGGTATGGTATTTGTTTAATTAATTTTTAAGAAATAGATTGCGTAAAAATAAATAAAAAGTTCAGTAATTATTCAAAAAAGAAAGAGAGGTTCATCATGAGAGCAAATTACTACATCGGAATTCTATCAGTACTTATGCTTGCAGGTTCAACCGTAAATGCTCAGACAGCTGATTCATCTTCTTCACGTTCATCCTCTTCAAACGGCAGATCATCCGGGCGAAGATGATAAAGGGTCTCTTTTGAGGCTTTTTTATTTCTTTTAAACAAGAAAAAGATGTTATAATTGCAGAATAAGAAAAAGTAAGTTGATAAATTTGTTTCTTTGGTATAATATTTGCAAGTAAATAGAAAACATAGGAGGACATAAAAATGAAAGCATTATCTTACATATCAATCCTGGTACTTCTGGCCCTCAGCTCTTGTACCTCCAGTCTTTACACAGGGGCTGAATATGATGACCTTTACTATTTATCCTCAGACAAACCGGTTGTTTCGGCAAAAGCATCTGTTAATCAGCAGATTGCATCCAATCCGGCAAAGGCGGGTGAATATTATGATAATATTTATTCAGCAGACACACTAATTTCCAGTCAGCTTCCCGACAGTGTAGATTATAGCGACATTATTGATACTGATAATATAGCCAATGATAACGGAAGTGGATATGAGTATGCAGATAACTACTCATACACAGGTCGTTTAAGAAGATTTTACGGTAATTATTTTGACCCCTACTGGAGAGATCCTTTATATTCTGATTTTGGTTACAATTCATTCGGATATGGATATAACAACTTCGGTTATGGCGGATATCCTTATTATGACGGATTTTACAATCCATACAGTTATGGATACGGTGGTATGGGTGGATACGGTGGTATGGGCTATGGGATGGGCTATGGGATGGGTTATGGTATGGGTTATGGTATGGGAGGTTATTATGGTGGAATGGGTGGTTACTATGGCGGCTTTGGAGGCTATTATGGCGGTTTTGGTTACTCTCCATTCTTAGGTTATGGCTACGGAGGCGGATTCGGTGGCGAAGGAAGTCACTCTATTCCTTATGGAAGAAGAGAAAGAGCAAGCACCCTTTCCTCTAACTGGAACAAAAATATTTCGCCATCTCCATCTGCATCTGCCAGAAGAGATTCTTATTCATCATCTGGTGTAAATTCAGGACTTAACAGAAGAGCATCTTCAGGTACTCAGCCGGTAGCTTCTGATCAGAGGAGAACTGTTGCTTCTACTGCCAATGGAAGACAGGCACAAAACACCACAGTAAATAAAAATACTCAGGACCAGAGTAAAAGCGGAAATGTTCGTAGTAACTCATCCACAGTGAGAACTGCTCCAAATGCAAGACCTCAATATAACGACGCTAACAGAAGTTATACCCCAAGCTATAATAATCCGCGGATGAGTACCAGACCTGTTTACAATAATAGCAGATCATCTGAGACAGTTAATCCTGGTTTCAACAGGAACAGCAGTAATGTAAATAACAACAGGGTAAATAGTAATCAGGGTTCTGTAAGGACACCTTCTAATCAGGGATATTATCAGAATTCTTCCAATAATCAGAATTCTTCTAATACTCAAAGAAGTAATTCTTCAGCCAGTCCTTCTCCCAGAAGATCTCAATCATATTTTAATAACCAGAATAATTCATCCAGAAGTTCTGGAAGCTATTCAGTTCCAAGCAGAAGCAGCGTAGAAAGAAGTTCCTCAAATTCTTCTGGTGCTAATTATGGAAATTCGTCTTCTGGCAGCAGCAGATCTTCTTCCTCTTATAGCGGCGGATCAACAGGCGGCGGATCATACTCTTCAGGATCTTCATCAGGATCTTCATCAGGTTCCTCTTCCAGTGGTTCTTCATCAAGTTCTTCTGGTTCTTCATCAGGTGGATCAGGAAGGAGATAATTTTAAACAATAAAATTCTTATAATAAAGTTCATTCTAAATACAAGAGTGCAGGGATAGTAATACTAAAAAAAAATGTCATGAAAAGAATTACATTAATATTAATAGCATCATTTTCAATCTTTTCCGGAATTATAGCCCAGAACGTTGATGATGCATTGAGGTATTCCCAAATATTCTATGGTGGTACTGCCAGATTTATGTCGATGGGAGGTGCATTCACTGCTCTTGGAGGAGACATTTCTTCCTTAAGTCAAAACCCGGCAGGACTCGGAGTTTTCAGATCATCGGAAATAACCCTTACTCCTCAGTTGTTTCACATTAATACGGCGGCTTCATTTAATGGGGTTAACTCAGATTTTCTTTACAATTTTAACCTGAACCAGGTTGGAGTCGTTAGTAATATTGTTAAAAACGATAATGAAACCGGACTTATAACACTTAATGTCGGGTATTCCTTCAATAAAACAAATAATCTGAATCAAAGTATCAGAATGCAGGGAACCGGCACAAGTTCAATGGCAGATTACTGGGCTGCGCAAAGCAACGGGATATTAAAAGATAATCTCACCGATGCTCAGGGTATGGCTTATGATGCCTGGATAATTGATCCTACAACCGGGTCAGGCGGACTCACCTATGGTACAGTTTATTCAAATTATGACCCCAATTCTCCTTCAATATACGGACAGAACATGAGTCGCATTATTACAACTGAAGGTTATACAGGGGAACATGCAATATCGATAGGTGGAAACTATTCAAACAAGATTTTTTTCGGAGCCACTCTTGGGATTGACAAAATAAATTATTCAAATCACTTTGAACATCTCGAATCGACCGATGCAGTTCTTCTTTCTGAATTTAAAAATTTTACCTACACCGAAAATTATGAAAATAAGGGAACCGGCTATACTCTTAAAATGGGTGTAATACTGAAACCTATTGAATCTTTGCGTATAGGTCTTGCATTTCATTCACCAACATATTACCATATTGATGAAACATTCTATGAGAACTTAAATTCAAATTTCACCAATGGCGGGCATCATGAATATTCAATTGACCCGACACCATATAATTACGCTCTTA
>JGI24132J36420_10001300_pt1 | contig 11388 bp, 8 predicted proteins | sample BarGraNGADG00212_3_FD_36420 | JGI IMG/M metagenome (IMG submission 36420) | reverse complement strand
AATTTCTGCAAATATTCGACTACAAGGAGATCTCAATCCACCTAGAACTAGATCTGATACCACAGCATTAGCTATACTTGACGGAAAAATAATTCCCTTTAAAGAGGCTATAAACTTGTGCTTTTTTGAGAATAAAACGAAGGTTGTTAGCCAATGTGATCCATTTGATGCAATTTATGAATTTGGCATAATTGGATTGAAAGGTGTAGTTGTTTTCTCAACTAAAAAATCTGAATAATATGCAATTTAGGATAAATTTATTATTAATTCTTACTTGTTTTATAATGCACTCTTTGGACATAACTTCAAAGAATACATATAAAATTGTCGGTGAAGTAGATTCTTTATCAAAGAGACAACCAATTTTTTTGTGTCACTTTGATGAAAATAGAGTTTCGAGGATTGATACTACATATGCAAAAAAAAATAAATTCACTTTTGCAGGTGAATTTGAAAAGGATCATTTGGCTCTCATTTCGACAGGATCATTTCCAGATAGAGTTAAGTCAGCAAAAATTTTTCTAGAATGTGGAACAATATACGTAAAACTTGGATGCCCTTCAAATGTCTCTGGTACAATACTTAATAAAAAATATCAAAAATACCTGGATAGTGATCAAAGTATAAATACTCGGTATTCTGCATGGATAAATTATCATCCCGCTAATGACTCCCTTCAACTGATCAGACAAGATTCTATTGACTCAATTAATCATCAACATTGGGAAAATGAGACAGATGTAGTATTAAAGAATATTCGAAATGACTTGGGTAAGTTCTTGTTCAAAAGGAAGTTCATCAAACTAGGTTATAGGATATTTGATTTGGTGTACAGTAGTGCAGATAGTACAGTTTGGAATGATACAACTTATTTAAAATACATATATTGGAGAGAGTTAGAAAATAGAAAAGAAAAGAAAATTGAAAATAATGAAAAGAAAACAATTGGAAGGCAGTTTACAAACTTCAAATTCCTGAATATTGATAACGATACAGTTCAACTATCGGACTATGTTGGTAAGTCTAAGTACCTATTACTCGAATTTTGGGCTTCATGGTGTTCACCATGCATAGCTGATCAGAAAATTTTAAAAGAGAAGTATAAAGACCTTCATTCCAAGGGATTAGAAATAATTGGAATTTCGACTGATGAGAATAAGGATGCTTGGCGTAATTCAGTTAAAAAAAACTCGGCAGATTGGCCGCAATTATTAGATATTAATCCCGGAGATGGAGGCATAAGGAGTGTTTACAACTTTATTGGAATACCCCATTATATCATTCTCAATGAAGAAGGATTAATAATTAATATGGGATTGAGAGGAGATGAACTATTTAAATTTTTAGATCAGATATTATCAAAATAATATTCACGATATTATTCATTAATTATCTAAAAAAATGTTGCGTTGTAGAGGCATAGGTATTGTCAAGAAGTTTTTTTAATACAGTTAGCTAGGGCTCACTGAATATTATATCTATTATTCAGTGGGCCCTAGCTAGGTTTCTTAGTTTTCAGACTCCAATTTTTGAATTAGTTTTTATAATTTAATGAAAACAATATCGTAATATTGAAAAATAAATTAAATATTTATATCTTGACATGAGAAAAATTATCTCATTTCCGCATTTCACTCAGCTTGATGCAAAAGACTGCGGGCCGACATGCTTGCGTATGATTGCTAAACATTATGGTCGATCTTTTTCATTACAAACATTGCGTGAGAAGTCGTTTATAACTAGAGAGGGAGTCTCCCTATTGGGAATTAGCGATGCCGCTGAAAGTATAGGTTTTCGCACTCAGGGTGTTCATATTTCATTTGAACAATTGGTTGAAGATGTACAATTTCCATGCATATTACACTGGAATCAAAACCATTTTGTTGTTTGTTACGAAATTAAACAAAAGGGTAAAGGTCCTTTTTGGAAAAGAAACATTTCTAATGACTATGCAATTTCTATTGCAGATCCTGCTGGTAACCTCTTAACATATACAAAAGATGAATTCTTAAAATGTTGGATTAGTACAAAAAATGATGGTATTGAAAAGAGTATTGCTCTTATTTTACTTCCAACCCCTGCTTTCTATGACCAGGATGATGAAAAAGCGCACTCAAAAGTTAGTTTGCGTTATTTTGCTCGTTATTTGAAACCACATAAAATTCAATTACTTCAACTGGTCCTAGGTATGGGGCTTGCCAGTGTTGTGCAACTTATTTTTCCTTTTCTGACACAATCAATGGTGGATGTTGGGATTGGAACAAATAACCTAAGCTTAATAACTTTGATTTTAATTGCTCAATTAGTGTTGTTTATTACTCAACTCGGTATCGATTTTATTCGAAGTTGGATTGTTTTACATACAAGTACCCGCATAAGCATCTCATTAATTTCTGACTTCTTGATAAAATTAATGAAATTACCTCTTGGCTATTTTGATACCAAAATGGTGGGTGATATTATGCAGCGCATTGGTGATCATAGTCGCATTCAATCCTTCTTGACGGGTACATCAATAAGCGTGTTTTTCTCCTTTACAAACTTTATCATTTTCGGAGTAGTCCTAGCCTATTTTAATCCACTTATTTTAGGGATTTTCCTCCTTGGAAATACTTTATATGTATTATGGGTATTGGCCTTTATGAAATTCCGACGCGAATTGGACTTTAAACGTTTTTCACAGTCGTCTTTGGATCAAAGTAATATGGTGCAATTGATCACGGGGATGCAAGAAATTAAACTTTGCAACTGTGAGAAACAAAAACGTTGGCAGTGGGAACGTATTCAGGTTAAGAAATTCAAGATTAGTGTAAAGGGACTCGCTTTAGGGCAGTATCAACAAACTGGTTCTGTTTTCTTTAGTCAAGCTACCAGTTTATTTATCTCCTCGTACATTGCCGCTCGTTCAGTTGTTGATGGGCAAATGACCTTAGGTATGATGATGTCATTAAGCTACATCTTAGGACAATTATCAGGTCCAATTGGTCAATTTATTGGATTTGCACAGTCTTTGCAAGATGCCAAAATTAGTTTGGAACGATTAGGAGAAATTCATAATAGAGAAGATGAAGAGGATTTGGCAGCGATTAAATTGTCTTATTTACCAGTGGATAAATCAATTCATATAAAAGATTTATGGTTTAGCTATGATGGAGCAGACAGGGATTATGTACTTGAAGATATTAATCTTGATATTCCTGAAAATAAAACGACTGCTATTGTTGGATCTAGCGGTTGCGGGAAAACTACATTGATAAAGATGATTTTGGGATTTTATCCACCGAATAAAGGCTGTATTTATGTAGATGAAACTCCTCTTAAAAATATTAACTCGCATGTTTGGCGACAAAAAACAGGAGTTGTTATGCAAGAAGGATTTATTTTTTCTGACACAATTGCGGGGAATATAGCTGTAGGAGATGACACTATTGATAAAAACCGCTTATTGAATGCAGTGAAAATCGCGAATATTCGCGAATATATTGATTCGCTTCCTTTAGGCTATAATACGGTTATTGGGATGGAAGGAAAAGGAGTAAGCCAAGGACAAAAACAAAGATTACTCATTGCACGAACTGTTTATAAGAATCCGGATTATCTCTTCTTTGACGAAGCAACAAATGCCCTTGATACAACAAATGAAAGAACAATAATGGATAATCTTACTTCATTTAATATAAACAAAACCGTAGTTGTCGTTGCACACCGGCTTTGTACTGTTCAAAATGCAGATAATATAATAGTACTTGATAAAGGAAGAATTGCTGAACAAGGAACGCATAGAGAATTGACCGCAAAAAAAGGCATATATTACCAGTTAGTCAAAAATCAATTAGAGTTAGGTCAGTAATACCAATTGAAGGGTCAAATCACAAATTTATGGATAAAGTAGAAAAACAAGAGAAAGATATTGAACTTAGAAGCGAGGAGGTACAAGAGGTATTAGGTCGTGTTCCGAGTTGGATATTAAGAAGAGGTATTTTCTTGTTGGTCGTATTTGTATTTGTTCTGATTATTGGCAGTTGGTTTTACAAATCTCCTGAGATTATAAAATCAACATTGGTATTGACATCTGACACTCCACCAGCTGGAATTGTAGCAAAAACAAGCGGGAAAATTTCCGAACTACGTATTAAAGACCAGCAATTTGTAAATAAAGGCGAATGTTTGGCTATACTTGAGAATATAGCGTCATACAGCGATATCATTTATTTGGAAAATGGAGTGAGTAAACTCCGAAATAATGTAGAATTGGAGAAGGTCTTTTATTTTGATAGGGATAATCTTAAACTTGGCACTATTCAGTCAGCATATTCAAACCTAAAACTACAACTTGACAAATACAATCAATTCATTCTCCTTAATTATTATCCACGTAAAATCCAGTCTGTAAAGCAATTAATTTTAGCGAACAAAATTCACATACAAAACGTTCTAAAACAAAAGGATATCGTATATAAGCAGTATGAATTGGAAAAACGCAGCTTTGATAGAGAGGACTATTTAAGGAATCAAAAAATGATTTCTGAGGAGGAAAGTGATAAGTCTAAGGGACAATTATTACAAAGTGAAATGAGTATTCAGAATATGCAATCAACAATGGAAAGTATGAATATTCAGATATTGCAACTGGAGGAAAGTTTGGTCGATGTAGAACAACAATATCTGGAAAACAAAAGTTCCCTCTTATCAGAAATTAATGCATCTATAAATCAACTTCAAACAGAAATCTTGTCTTGGAAATCGTCTTATCTGCTTACTTCACCTTTTAATGGGAAAATTTCTTTTTCAAATTACTGGAGTGTCGATCAAAATGTCACTGCAGGTGATGTTGTTTTTACGGTTGTACCTTCAGCGTCATCTACATTGTTAGGAAAAGCACTTTTGCCAGCCGAACGTTCTGGTAAAGTGAAAGTTGGTCAAAAAGTTAATATACATTTTGTAAATTATCCAGATAATGAATATGGGATGGTCGTTGGTGTTGTCAACAAAATCTCTCTGATTCCTACTGGTGGGAAATATACAGTGGTAGTTACCTTCCCAAATGGATTATTGACAACTTATGGAAAAAGGCTACCACTTACTCACGAAATGACCGCTAATGCAGATATAATCACAAACGATTTGAGATTGATTGATCAATTCTTTTTACCATTAAAGAAGATATTTAGAAATAATCTCTAAAATAGTGAGCAATAAATACGATTTATTAGTTGTTGGAGCAGGTCTCTCGGGAAGTGTTATTGCTGAACGAGCAGCGAGAATACTAAACTGGAAAGTTCTGGTCGTTGAACGAAGGAACCATATAGCTGGAAACTGTTTTGATAAAACTATGAATAATGGAGTGCTTACTCACCAATATGGGCCACACTATTTTAGAACAAACAAGCGGGAACTTGTGGATTACCTCTCACAATTTACAACGTGGATTGATGGTAATTACATTGTTAAAAGTTCATTTAAAAATCAATTGCATCCATTTCCTATAAACTTAGATACCCTGGAAATGTTCTTTGGCCTCAAATTGGATTCTCAAAAAGCGAACGACTTATTAGAAAGAATAAGAATACATATAGATAATCCTCAGAATTCAGAAGAGTTTGTTCTGTCAAGAGTTGGATTAGAACTATATGAGGCATTTTATAAGAATTACTCCTTTAAACAATGGGGTAAATTCCCAAATGAATTAGCGAACTCAGTGTGTGGTAGAATTCCTGTCCGTTTTAACAGAAACCATCGATATGTAGATCATGATTTTCAGATTATGCCGAAATATGGATATACGGAGATGGTTAAGAATATGATTCAACATCCCAACATTACGGTACAGACAAACACGGATGCCAAACATCTTGATCTAAACAGCTTTAAAACTGTAGTTTATACAGGTGCAGTTGATGAATATTTCAATTATTCCTTAGGGCATTTGCCATGGCGTAGTTTAAATTTCAAATTTGAAGAATTGGATTGTGAGTTCGCTCAACCTTGCGTGCAAATCAATTATCCAAACGATTTTGATTATACCAGAAGTGTTGAAATAAAGCATGTGACAAAGCAAAAACACGATAAAACTGTTGTAGTTTACGAATTTCCCACTGCAATAGGAGACCCATATTACCCCATTCCAACGGAGGAGAGTCAATTATTATACAGGAAGTATTTCGAGTTGGCGCAAAATATGACAAAAGAGAAGAATGTTCATTTCGTAGGTCGTCTTGCCAAATATTCTTACTTAAATATGGATGAAGTCATTGAACAAGCATTGGCTGTTTTTGAAACAATAAGTAAAAACAATAATTAGACCTTTCAACTTATATGAGTACATGCTGTGTGATTTCTGCAGTTGGGAGAAATAGTTTGCATCGCGAATGGGTAAGTGGTGAACATTCATTCGATTTGCATCTGATCGTTTATGATGAAACATCAGAGCTCTTTCTGACAGACACGCAATTTATTTCGAAAGGGAAAGGTTTTAAATTCAAGTTGGTATATGCATACTTAAAGTCCAACCAAGAGATACTCCAACAATACGATTATTTCTTCATTCCTGATGATGATATTTCAATGGATGCTTATAACATTGAAAAGATGTTTAGTTATATGGAGCGTTACCAATTCAGTATTGCTCAACCGGCTTTGACGAACTCCTATTATACATACGAGATTACGATGAAGAAGGCTAGATCAATACTTCGTTATTCGAATTTTGTTGAAGTGATGACGCCTTGCTTTTCTAAGGCTGCATTAAATAAGGTCTTTTTCACATTTAATGAAAATGATAATGGTTGGGGAATTGATTTTCATTGGAGCAAGTTGATAGGATTCTCAGGATTTGAAATGGCGATTATTGATGATGTAATAGCAGTTCATACACGACCTGTTCAATCTATCAACATTCCCAACATCAATGAGCTGAATGAGTACCTTCTCAAGTATAGTTTAAGCAGGGATATAAATACATTTGGATGTATACCCCGTGAAACAAGTGCAGATTTAAAACTGATAATAAGTGATGATGAAAAATCTGAACTCATATTGAACGGTATAGAGTTGGTCGCTAATGAATTGTTAAATCACGTCTCTGAAGTCGAGAATGTCGGTTTATATAATGGTCGAATAGGTATATCATTATTCTTTTTTGAATATTACAAATTAACTGGAAAGCGAAAATGCTATGATGTAGCGGAAATTATTCTCAATTCAATATTTGGAAGTCTAAATCAGTTAACAACTTCACTTTCTGAAGGATTGTCGGGAGTTACTTGGTTTATTGAATATTTGGCTCAGAATAATTTCATTGAAAATGATACTGATGAGGTATTGGAGGAGATTAATGAGGTTCTTGATAAGGTTGATGTAAACGATATGACAAATAGTAGTTTAAAAAATGGTCTTTTAGGATATGGAATGCATTATATAGCAAGGTTAAGTAATCCAAATTGCTTTCGAAATAAGACTCACTATCAAAAAGAAAGCAACAAAGTGGGGGAGATTGTGGATAAATTGGAAAGTAGATTTAATGAGTTCAACTTGGATTTTGCAGATATTTATGAGATTATTGAAGTTTCTTCCTTTTTATGTCAATTATCTAAAATTGGATCACTTAATGTGAAAGCAGAAATATTACTAAACAAAAATGCTTTATTGATTTTGAAATATATCAACGAAGAAAGTAGTATTTGGGAACAGCAAAGCCAAACCAATACAGAATTATTACTTCGATATTTAAAAATTGCAGCTACTTTGTTTAAAATTGCCATTATAACGAAAAAAATAGTGTATAATGAAATCGCAATTAAACTTGCATTAAGTACAACATTAAAGAAGGTTGATAATGATATAGACAATATCGGTCCTTTTTGGGTTTCTTATTTATATGGTAATTTATATCGTTTAACAAATTTGGATGAGTTTAAAACAGCTGCGAGTGATTGGACAAATCGAGTGTCAACATCTTTAAAAAATAATGGTGAATTTGGACTGACAAATGGTTTGGCTGGTAAAGGATTGGTAATGATTTCTGCATTGAGCGATTCCAAATTAGTTTGGGATGAATGTCTTTTATTTTGATTCCTAATTGAAAATCGACATGAAATCCAAAATATTATTCTTCACATTATTCTTCCCTTATATCTTATATTCTCAGTCTGAGAACAGAGCACTAAAATTGGACTTAACGCTTGAAAGTACTATAGAAATAGCTTCAAATAAATCTTTGGCATCTTTTAAGTCAAAGAATTTATTTTTATCGGGTTATTGGCAGTTTAATTCTTTCAAAGCAGGAAGGTTGCCATTGATTTCTTTAACCACGAGCCCATTAGTTTATAATCAAAATTACATTAAACGTTATGACTCACAGAAAGATGTAGATGTGTATAAAAATCAACAGTCGGTGTATTCTTCAGCAAACCTCTCACTATCACAAAATGTGGACTTTACTGGAGGTACATTTTTTGTTGATACAGAGTTGGACTACCTAAGGAATATTGGCATAAGTCAGCAAGAACAGTTTTCATCTATACCCTTCAGATTTGGTTATTCACAATCATTATTTGGATACAATCAATTTAAATGGGAAAAGCGGATTGAACCAATTCATTATGACAGAGTAAAAAAGGAACTTCTTTATAATTTGGAAGACATTTCGAATCAAGCCACTCAATATTTTTTTGATCTTGCTTTATGCCAAACAAATGCTGAGCTGGCAAAACAAAATGTAATGAATAGTGATTCAATATACCAGGTTGGACTTGAAAGGTATAAAGTCGGTTCCATTTCTCATTCTGATTTATTGACCCTTAGGTTGGATGTTATCAATTCAAAAGCAGATATCCTTAATACTGAGCTCAACCTTAAGGAAAGTTCATTTCGACTTGCTACATACTTACAATTGGACTTAGAAACTGAATTTGTCCTAGTCTTACCGAAAAAGCCATTAAATATCTCAATTTCACTTGACGATGCAATCCATTATTCAAACGCGAATAATCCCAAAATCCCAGAATTAAAAGAGAACATACTCAATGCACAACAAAATTTAGAGAAAACAGAAAAAGAGAGTCGCTTTACTGCATCATTATATGCAAGCATGGGTTTCAATCAGGTCGCTGGTGGGCTTTTAGACGCATATAATAAGCCGCTACAGCAAGATATGGTTTCGGTTGGAGTGAATGTGCCATTAGTAGATTGGGGAGTCCGCAGAGGGAAAGTTAATATCGCAAAGAATAGCTTGAATGTAGTTAATATCTCCTCCAAACAATCTGAACAATCTTTTGAACAAGAGGTTCGAATGGCTGTAAGCAATTTTATCAACCAACAAGCACTTATTTCTTTAGAAGCAGAATCCAGAGATATTGCTGAACTTGCTTATGAAAAAGCTAAGCAACTTTTCTTAATTGGAAAAACAGACGTAAATAGTTTAAATCTTGCCCAATCCCGCAAAATTGAAGCAGAACAAAACTATATAACATCTCTGAAAAACTACTGGTTGGGTTATTTTAATATAAGAAAGCTCACTTTATATGATTTTGTCGAAAATAAATCAATTTCATTTGAATTTGAAAAAGTCCATGGTTTCTAAAATAAAAGCATTTGTAATATCAATAAAATATGAATAGAATTAAACTTTACTCAATTTTCACTGAAGAAACCAAACTTTTAAAGGACATTTTTCAAAAAAGTCTAAAAGACGATTGGGAGATAATTCTAACGGATTGGGACAAAACTGGAGAAGACGGTAACTGGGGGACTCAAAGTTTTGGTACACTGATGCGGAAAAAGGTTAATTACATGATTGAAGTGGTTGAAAATAATATTGGTAATATCATTATTTTTTCAGATATAGATATCCAGTTCTTTAAAAAATGCAATCGACTTATTGAAAAATCCATCGAGAAGAATGATCTGCTTTTTCAATCGGAGAACTGGCCTGAGAAAAGAATTAATGCGGGTTTTATTGTAATCCGATGCAACGAAAAAACAATTGAATTTTTCAAGGAGGTTTCTAAAGTAGAATTGGAAAAGTTAAGATATTTTGAACAATCCGCAATGAGCGAAATTTTAGAAAAGAATACCATTGGACTTAGGTGGGATGTTCTTCCAGCGCAATTCTGGGCAATGTCACATCGCGTTGCACCTCCCCATGATATTGTATTACATCATGCAAATTGCACCGCACCAATTATAAGAGATGGTAAAAAGGTCGGTTCTATTGAATTAAAACTGGAACAATATAAGATAGTGAAGGACTATTTAAAATCAAAGAAGAGTTAGTTTTGAGGAATTATTCTCGTCAATAACACTAAGCAACGTTTTTGTATCGTTTAATTGGAATACATTTAAAAACATAATAATTGTTCACATGTCAAACAAAATGAAATTATACGCATATTATACGGAAGAAATGTCCCAATTAAAAGATCATTTTTTTAACAGTATCAAAGACGACTGGGATATTAACATCGAAAAATGGGATTCTTTTGATGGAAATAGTAATTTCGGCTCTGAACAATTTAGACTAATAACGACCAAGAAGTTGTATTTTCTGCTCGAAAAAATAAAAGAGAATATTGGTAGTATTATTATATATTCAGATGTAGATATTCAATTTTTCAGATCGTGTAATAACATTATATTAGATTTAATTGATGGGAATGATTTGTTATTTCAATCCGAAAATGTTAATAGTAATAAAGTAATAAATAGTGGCTTTATTGTAATAAGATGCAATGAGAACACCTTAAAAATGTTCAAAGAATGTTCTGAAATGAGAATTGATCAAAATGTTACTTCGTTTTTTGATCAAACAATTTTACAATATTATATCACAATAAATACATATATCAAGTGGACTGTTTTACCAATAGAATTTTACAACCGGTGTTTTGGTGTAGCAATTCCGCAGAATATCGTTTTACACCATGCAACATGCACAGAACCAAAAACAATAAACGGTAGAGAAATATCCTCGTTAGAGCAAAAGATCGAACAGCTTGAAGCTGTTAGGAATGAAATCCAGGATATCAAACTATAAAAAAAACCTAATCTGTAAGCATTCGGTGAATCCCGTCTTGCCTCTCTGAAAAAATATTCCCGTTTTTCAGAGAATCTCCTAAATGTTCATAGAACTATGAGAGTTTCAGGATCAGATTTCGGAGATGTCTTTGGTTTTCCCCTTGAAGTTGTGTGGCTCAGCCAAATCCTTTCCGTAGTCCAAATAGTAATCGTGGTTTGAAACCAACGGCCGGTTTTGCATGGAGACCGGAGTGGTAGACGGTTGCAAGAATTGATCCTTCTCAAAAACAACCGGAACAAAACCCCTTTTGGGAGGAAGCAAACCTTTCATCCTGTGTTTCCAGTAGTAAAACTTGGCTTCGTTCATGCGTTGGC
>JGI24132J36420_10001294_pt1 | contig 11404 bp, 7 predicted proteins | sample BarGraNGADG00212_3_FD_36420 | JGI IMG/M metagenome (IMG submission 36420) | reverse complement strand
CCTTTTCATTTTGAACACAGGAGAATCACTTGAAGGTATTAAGACTCGCGATTACGATCGTCTTCAACACCTGATGAATTATTGTATTAGTTCTGCGAAAGGTAAAATTATTGGCGTAAGGGCTGCCGGTAAGAAGCTTATTTCCGGAGTATTCCTGATTCAGGTGCCGGGATCAATAACAATACTTTTTACCGCTAATACTACTGAAAGCAGGAACCTCCGAACCGGTTATTTCGTAATCAATGAAATTATAAAGGAATATGCATCATCTTCAACCAGACTGGATTTTGCCGGTTCTTCTATCCCTTCAATTGCCTCTTTTATGAAATCATTTGGAAGTCTTAATGTTCCATATTACAGGATATTCCGAAACAGACTACCATGGCCTGTCAGATTTCTTAAACAATAAGTCTTTTCCCTTTAATAACTTTGCAGGATTGGAAAGAGCTTTTGCTGATCTACTGAATTCAATTATTCAAAAAGGGTATATCTTATCAGAATATTTTAATTAAAATAATAGCAATTGCAATACCTGCTGTTGCTATTATTGCTATACGTTTCCAGTTATACTCAAAAAGTTTTTTTACTTCCGGTCCCAGCTTTATTGTCAGTAAGGCCAGCAGAAAGAACTTTATCCCCTGACTTATAAATGTGACAACGGAAAAGATAACCAGGTTCACATCAAATACCCCTGATGAGATTGAAAATATTTTATAGGGAAGTGGAAGTGCTGCAGCTACAAATAATATCCAATAATCCCATTTTTCGTACAACATATGGATTTTTTCGTAGCCTGCTTCGGAAAAGCCCGGAATATTATTAAACAAAAACTGAGCAAACATTGTAAATTGTCCTTCATGATTTAACCATGCAAAATGGCCTATAGAATATCCGGCAATAGCACCTGCCAATGTACCTAAGACTCCGATCAATACATACCTGTATGCTTTAGTAACATTTAATAATACCAACGCCAAAAATAGTACAGGAGTTGGTAATCCAAAAAAGGAAGCATCGGCAAAAGCACATAAAAACAATGCCAATGCACCCCATTTTGTATTAGCCCATTGCAAACTCCAGATATGTAATCTTTTAAGCCACCTCTTCATGCGATCCTTTTTTTGTAAATGAGAAATAATGACTTTTCTTAATTCTTCCTTTTAGTTTTATATACTTCAAAAAGCTCTTCTTCATCTTTCCCTTCTTTTATGCCTTGTATTAAATTAACTAACAAGATTGGAATTTCATCTTCCTCAAACCCCGATTTAACTGCAAAACTACTGGCTAACCGCATCTCATTTTTATCTATTACCCCATCCGCCAGAGTCATCTTTACAATTTCATAAACCTGATCAAAACGTTTCGATAATTCATAGGGTGGAATATAATCTGACTTCCCTGTTGTTTCAATTAGTGCTTCTATTTCAGGGTCGGTGAACCCAAGTTTTTTACCTATCCTTTTTAGTAATTCCATTTCATGGTGGCTCACAATATCATCAGCTTTTGCAATTCTGACAAGATGAACAAAATATTCTTTATTATGCTTTTTAACCGGGTGGTCGAAATGACTTAATATATTCATATAGTGTGTTTTATTGTTGATTAGTAAAATAATAGAAATAATTTGGTACATATACAAATCCGGTAAGCATTAGCTTTAAACTAATGCAGGACTTTTCATTTGAATTTAAAATATCAGGAAATTTTTGGCGGTTGCCAGACACTAAAAAAAATATTTTTAACTATAGTGCAATTGCGTGGGATAAGTATTTGACCAACAGGCTGCCTGATTAAACCAGAACTGCAAGGTTGGTCAATCTGGTCATAATCCGGTGAATCATTTTCTGAGCTGTAATTATCCTCCGAATCATTTTCTCCTGTTGAGGTGCCAATGGTATACAGATGAGCATTGAAATCGGAATGTGCCTCAGTTCCCAGGTTGAAGAAAACAGCCAAAAAAAAGATTATATTAAATAAAATTAGTCCACGTTTTTTCACAGGGCAAAGGTCGTCATAATTCTACTTATCTCCGGATAGTGGATGTTAAATATATGTTAATTAATCAATAACATGATTATCCTTTTTCTGATTACCTTCGTAACTTAATTTTAACCTTTTTATTAACCTATTAAAAAATTAAGTTATGTCAGTATTAGTTATTGGAATAATAATTCTCATTATTGGAATAGTAGCTGCAAAAGCTGATCCTCCTTTGAGGACCTATAAATCGATAATAAGAACAATCGGAGTTATTGTAATTCTGGTTGGATTGTCAATTGCGTGTGTTGTTCAGATTGAGCCTGGTCAGGTTGGTGTTCAGAAACTTTTTGGAAAAGTTAGCAATAATATTCTTGAAAGCGGATTGAATATTATTAACCCATTGGTCCAGGTTGTTATATTCGATACCAGAACGGAAAATTATACTATGTCGGGTGTTCAGGATGAAGGCGCAAAACAGGGCGATGATGCAATACATGTTTTATCGGCTGATGGTCTTGAGGTCGTCGTCGACCTTACAGTCTTGTATAAAGTTATACCTGCTGAGGCACCGAGAATACTTAAGGAGGTTGGAACTGATTACAGGAATGTTCTCGTTCGTCCGATTTGCAGAACAAAGATCAGGGATAATGCTGTATATTACGATGCAGTTGCATTGTATTCAACAAAAAGGGATGAGTTTCAGGCAAAAATATTTTCAACAATTGAAGCTAATTTTAAAGAACGCGGGTTGCTGCTCGAACAACTTTTGGTAAGAAATCTTACACTTCCTGCATCAGTAAAAGCTTCTATTGAATCAAAAATTAATGCTGAACAGGATGCTCAGAAGATGACTTTTGTTCTTCAGAAAGAAAGACAGGAAGCTGAAAGAAAAAGAGTAGAAGCTCAGGGTATTGCCGATTATCAGAAAATATTAAGCACGGGACTTAGCGATAAATTATTGCAGTACGAAATGATTAAAGCTATTTCAGCTTCTCCGAATGCCAAGCTGATTTTCATGACCAACGGGAAGAATCTTCCGGTTATTATTGACAGTAAATAAAAGGTAAGAAAAGATAAAAGACAAAAGTCACAAGATAAAAGTTAGAAAACCTCCTCACTTTTATCTTTTTACTTTTGTCTTTTGTCTTAAAATCAGCTTCAGCTGATTTTCAACTATTTCTTTTTCTTTCCTTTTGGGGAGTCATCTGCAACACCGGTTGCTGTATCATATTTAGCCTGAGCTGCATCTAATGAAGCTTGTGATAACTTTAGTGCATCCTTAGCAGTCTTTTGAGTTGTTTTACCTTTAGTTACATTAGCTGTACCGGTAGTTGACTTTTTAGTTGCGACTTTTAATCGTGTGTCAAGTGCTTTAGTATCTATTTTATACTGGGTATCAAGTTCTTTAATGTCAGCCTTGGCTGCCTTGACTTCCTCTTTATCTTTTGATGTTGATTGCTTTAGCAGAGGTTTTTTTGCAGTAGCATAAGTTTTATCCACAGTCTTGCGTTCTGATTCAGCGGCCTTTGTTTCTGTCTTTCCATCTTTTATCAGGTTATTACCGGTGCTGACCAGTGAATCTGCATTATTCAACTGCTTTTCATTTAGAGCTACCTTATTTTTCGCAACAGTAAGGGCGGTTTCAAGCTTCTTNACTTCAGCTGCCTTCTTTTCAGCAGGAGTCAGAGTCTGAGCCTGAGAGAGAACAGTAGCTAAGATGAAAACCGGTAAGATTGCTAAGATTCGAAATTTCATTATTGTTTTCATGTGTTTAAATTTAGTTAAAACTACTTATTTATAATTGTTTGCGTTTAATCAGTTTAGTGTTTTGTTAAGGAAGAAAGATACGATATTTTTTAATTTGTACATAATCCCGGACTTTTATGTTAGATGTTTTATTTTGCACTCAGAACCCTGCATCTTTGATTTTGTAAATTTGGATTAGTTTTAATACATTAGTAAAATTAATTATATAAAAATGAAGAGATTATTGACGGTTCTGTTGCTTATATTATTGATGGCAACAATAAATGCCCAACCACAGAAGTTCAATACTATATTATATGGTGTAGCTTATTACCACGAATATATGCCTTATGAAAGGCTTGAAAAGGATGTTCAGCTGATGCAGGATGCAGGACTATCTGTTGTTCGTCTGGGTGAATCAACATGGAGCCTTTTTGAACCGGAAGAGGGAAGATTTGAATTTGCATGGATGGACCGGATTATAGACCGGATGAATAAAGCCGGGATCAAAGTTATACTTGGAACTCCAACCTATTCAATCCCTGCCTGGATGGCAAAAAAGTATCCTGATTTATTTGTTGAGCGTCTCGATGGATCAAAAAGCAGTTATGGGATCAGGCAAAATTTTGATATAACAAACCCTACCTATTTATTTTTTAGCGAAAGGATCATCCGGAAAATGATGGAGCATTATGCGAAAAATCCTGCTATTATCGGATACCAGGTTGACAATGAAACCTCATCCTATGGTGCTGCAAACTATGATTTTTCAAGGGGATTTGTTGATTATATGAAACATAAGTATAAAACAACCGATACTCTCAACATATTATGGGGTTTGAACTACTGGGGAATGACACTNAACGACTGGGATGAATTTCCAACAAGGAAAAATGCCACTAANCCATCATATAAACTGGAATGGGACAGATATAGTCAGAAGGTNCCGGCTGATTTTATNACCTGGCAGGCAGGAATTATTGATGAGTACAAACGTCCCGATCAGTTTGTGATGCACGACTTCATGCCATGGCTAACGAGTCTTGATCAACTCGAAGCCACAAAGAAACTCGATATGGCCGGTTTAAATGTTTATCATGGCAGTCAGAACGATGCCAAAGGAGAAGACGTAATGTGGGCTGATGATTTTTACAGAAGTGTAAAGAAGACAAATCATCTGATAACTGAAACCAATGCTCAGACAACAGGATGGGATTCAAAAGGGCAATACCCTCCTTTTGATGGTCAGGGGAGGTTATTTGTTTATTCACATATTGCTTCCGGTGCAAATATGGTTGAATANTGGCACTGGCATTCAATACATTACGGACAGGAAACTTACTGGAAAGGGGTTCTGGGTCATGACATGGAACCAAACCGGTTTTATAATGAAGTCAGCAAAACGGCTCATGAGCTTCAGAAAATCGGACCAAAACTTGTGAATCTTAAGATTAAAAACGAAACTGCAATTTTATATAGCCGCGAATCTGACTTTGGAATAAGTTACATGCCTTTTAAAAATGGGAATGCATATATGGAGGTTCTGAGACAAATGCATACAGCAGCTTTCAGGCAAAATATCGGCGTTGATTTTGTGATGGCGGAAAATGCTGATTTTAAAGGCTATAAACTTTTGCTTATTCCTCCATTATATATTGCGGGTGATGATTTGCTAAATAAGATTTCAGCATTTGTAAAAGGAGGGGGGCATGTTATAATGTCGGTTAAAAGTGGATTTTGTGATGAGAACTCAGTTGTTCGTCATGTTAAAGCGCCTGGCCCTCTCAGAGAAGCAGCCGGTTTTTATTATCAGGAATTTTCAAGTGCGAAGTCCTTATCACTAATTGGTAATCCTTTTAAAGTAGCTGACGATAATAACAAAGTAAAGGATTGGATAGAATATATCATACCGGAAACAGCTAAACCGCTTGCTATGTACGATGATCCTGATTTTGGGAAGTATCCTGCAATAACCGAGAATAAATTCGGGAAAGGAAGTTTTATTTATGAGGGGTGTCTTGTGTCAGATGAGATCCAGTCAAAGATCATTTCAAATAAGGCTCTGGAAACAGGAATTTCAACNGAGAANCAANTGGTCTATCCNATCGTTATGAGATACGGAATCAATGAACAGGGTAAGACTATCCGGTATTACCTCAACTATTCGAACAAGGAACAGACAGTTATCTATAATTTCACTAAAGGGATCGATCTTCTGACTAATAAACCTCTGAATAAGGGGGATAGCTTCTTACTGAAGCCGTGGGATTTGATAATTGTTGAAGAGTAGTTTAAATCAGTAATCAGTAATCAGTAATCGGTTAAGGGTTACACTAAAAGTTCCATTTCCTCATCATCACTGACTTGCATAAGTCTTCCCTCATCACATTTAATGGTTCGGGCAGAGAATTTTTTAAGCAGTGTATAATTGTGAGTGGCAACAACCACAGCTCTTCCTGTTTTACTGATGTCCTGAAGTAATCTTATAATACCTTCTGAAGTCTCCGGGTCAAGATTACCTGTTGGNTCATCTGCCAGAATAATATCAGGATCATTGAGTAAAGCCCTTCCGATAACAACACGCTGCTGTTCTCCTCCTGAAAGCTGATGGGGCATTTTATAGCCTTTTAATCCAAGTCCAACTTTCTCAAGAACTTCAGCTATCCGCGTACTGATCTCTTGTTTGTTTTTCCACCCTGTAGCCTTTAATACAAATTCGAGATTTTCTATTACCGATCTGTCGATAAGCAATTGAAAATCCTGGAAAACGATTCCGATCTTTCTTCGCAGGTAGGGGATCTCCCTTCTTTTCAATTTTGAAAGGTTATATCCGGCTACAAGTCCAATTCCCTCTTTAAGAGGAATTTGAGCGTTAAGAGTTTTAATAAGACTCGATTTTCCACTGCCTACTCTGCCTACCAGGTAAATAAATTCACCTTTACTGACACTTAGATTAACATCAGACAGTACAAGATGATCCTGTTGCCATATAGTACAGTTTGTCAGTTCGATAATTACATCCAATGGTAGATTTTCCTGCATTTTCAGGTTATTTATCTTGCAAAATAAGGAAAGAAATGATAATTAACATTTAGATGTTGATAAATTCAGTAATAAAGGCCTTTTGCCGGCGTTTAATAGTTGTAATTTTACGATAAATTGAAAAAACCTGATTAGTATTATATGTGGCTTACAATTAATATGTTCTGTTCTCCTTCAGAATTTCAGGAGCAGATACAGTGTGATTGACTAAGGCTAAAAAAAATAAGTTATGAACAGAAATAAACTCATTTCAATATTCAGTTTTCTATTTATTTTCATAATTGAGGCTTTCTCACAGGTGCCATTTACCGGCAGGGAGCTTGAGTCTGAATTTAACAGGGGAATGGAATTATTTAATAAGGAGAAATACCCTGCAGCAATACGCCTGTTTGATTCTTTTATAAAAAATGACGACAAATCAAATGTTATTCTGGTTTCAGAAGCTCAATACTTTAGTGCCATTGCAGCATTAAGACTTTTCAATCCTGATGCAGAATACCGGATGATAATGTACATTTTCTCACATCCCGAAAGTCCAAGATTAAACATAGCAAGATTATCGCTTGGAGATTATTTTTATCAAAACAAGAGTTATAAAAAAGCTGCAAAATATTATGAATTAGTAAACAGGCAGGAATTGGAATCGGATAAACTGGCAGAATATTTTTTCAGACTTGGATATTCGCTTTATATAAACGGAGACAAACCAAGGGCGCTTCTTATGTTTTCAGAGATTAAGGACATTGATACAGAATACACCCCGCCGGCAGTTTATTATTTCTCACAGATTGCTTATGAACAAAAAATGTATCAAACCGCAATGGAAGGATTCATTCGACTGAAGGATGATGAAACATTCGGAGGTGTAGTTCCATTTTATATTGTCCAGATTTTATATATTCAGAAAGATTATGATGGCATTCTTAAAATGGCTCCCGATCTTCTTAAATCAGCAGGGAAGGAGAGAGCTATTGAACTATACAGATTTATAGGTGATGCAAATTATAATAAGGGCAATTACAAAGACGCCCTGCCATATCTCGAAAAGTATTCAACCGGGGCAAGAGCAAGTGGAAGAGAGGATAAATATCAACTTGGATATTGCTATTATAAAACCGGAGATATAGATAAAGCAATTAAAATATTTNTGGAGATTGGCGCTCAAAGTGACCTTATAAGTCAAAACATCTGGAATCTTCTTGGTGATTGCTATCTGCAAAAAGGCGACAAAAAACGTGCGCAATTAGCTTTCGGGGAAGCCTCAAAACTAAATAATGATAAGAAAATTAAAGAGGAGTCACTTTATAACTATGCAAAACTGACTTACGAACTTGCATATTCTCCTTTCGGAGAGGCAATTGCCTCTTTTCAGGAATATATTGACCTTTACCCCGGTTCAGAAAGGATACAGGAAGCATATGATTACCTGGTAGCTACTTTCTTACAGATAAAAAACTACAAAGCTGCTCTCTCCTCTCTCGATAAGATAAGTAATAAAGATGCCAGACTTGAGGAAGCATACCAGAGGGTAGCATTTTTCAGAGGATTGGAATTGTTTAACAATATGGAGATCGAAGCTTCAATCGACTTGTTTGACAAATCTCTTAAATACGAAAAGTATAACAGATCGATCAGGTCAAGAGCCATTTACTGGAGGGGAGAAGCCTGGTACCGTCTTGCTAATTATGACAAAGCTAAAAGCGATTACGAGCTTTTCATGGGCATCCCGGGTTCCATGCTTTTAAGTGAATACAACCTTGTCAGGTATAACCTTGGTTATTCACTGTTCAATCTGAAAGACTATACAAATGCTCTTAACAATTTCAAAACTTTCGAAAGTGGTGTTACAAATGTAAAACCAGAAGTTCTTGCTGATGCCAAGAACAGAATAGCAGATTGTTATTATATGGCAACTGATTACCTCATGGCAATAAACTATTATGATAAAGTTATCGAGTACGGTAATCTCGATGCTGACTATGCTATGTTCCAGAAAGGGTTTTCTCTTGGTCTGATGAATGACAACAGAGGCAAAGTAGAAATTCTGACATCCCTGACTGTGAAATATCCTGCATCATCTTATGTTCCAAATGCTATTTTCGAGAGAGGAAGGGCTTATCTGGTTATTAAAGATTACAAAAACGGGGAAGCTGATTTTAATAATATTATTGCAACATATCCAACCAGCCAGTTTGTTCCGCCTTCAATAGTTCAGCTTGGGCTACTTTATAACAACCTTGGAGAAAATGATAAAGCCATTACACAATACAAAAAAGTTATAGAAAATTTCAAATCAACACCTGAAGCAAGGTCAGCAATCACCGGATTAAGAAATACTTATGTTGACAAAAATGATGTAGATTCTTATTTCGCATACTTAAAGACACTTGATGGATATGGTGATGTGAACATGGCTGAAAAAGATTCGCTTCTGTATACCTCCGGGGAAAACCTGTACATGACAGGTAAATATGATAAAGCAACTGAGATTTTTAAAAGTTACATGGTTCAGTTTCCAAATGGCAGTTTCCGTTTGAATGCTCAGTTTTATCTGGCAGAGTGTCTGAAATCGTCAGGCAATAACGAGGAAGCCCTTAAATTATACACAGATATTTCAAATGAGCCCAATAATCAGTTCCTTGAACAATCGCTGATAGCAGCATCATCAATATTATTTGACAAAGAAGATTATAATTCGGCAAGAGATTATTACGAACGGCTTGAGAAAGCAGCAGGAAATGATGTAAACAAACTTATAGCTCTTAAAGGCCAGCTAAGATCTTCCTATCAGGCAGGTGATGCACAGAAGACAATTGTTGCTGCCGGGAAAATCAATAGTTCCCCGAATATTCCCCAGGAGTTAGTAAGAGAGGCAACCTTCATGAACGCTAAAGCAAATTATAGTCTTAATAATTTTGATGAAGCACTTAAAGAGTTCAGGAAAGTGGCAACAGAGGTTACCAGTATTGAAGGTGCAGAATCAAAATACAGGGTTGCTGAATTGTTAAATAAAAAGGACATGACAGCTGAAGCTGAAAAAGTTATCACAGAGTTTATCGACAAGAATACCCCTCATCAATTCTGGATGGCAAGAATGTTCCTGCTTCTCGCTGACATAAGCATAAAAAAAGGCGATCTTCTGCAGGCACGTGCTACACTTCAGAGTCTGAAAGATTATTATACTATCAGCGATGACGGTATTCTTGACGAAGTGAAAACCAAACTGGATTCCCTGAACGAAAAGAAGTGATGTGACAGTAAATATAATTGATGATTGACAGATAGTGAAAAATGAATCAGAAACAGATTTGACATGATAAAAAGAAACCTTATTATACCATTCCTCCTGTTCTTTTGTTTAATTCCGGCCAGAGCCCAGGAAAAGAAACAGGAAGCCGGACTTAAGAGGGAGGTTACCCTTTACAATCCATTTAAGCCTTCACTTTCCGATGTTAAAAAAAGGAGCTTTCTGCCTGAAATGAATGATACTTTGAAAGTCACGCCCGATTTTCACTATGAAGTAAAGACGGAGCCTTTCATGCCTGCATATACTGTGAGCCCCATTAAAGCAGCAGCATTACTTCCCGATCCGTTACCGAAACTCTATAAAAGCTTTATTAATGTTGGTTTGGGTAATTATCTCACCCCTCTTGCTGAAATCAGTATAACCAATGAACGGTCAAAGAAGGGTGCTATAGGCTTGTATGCACGACATTTTTCTTCAAATGGTTATGTAGAGCTTCCGATTAATAAAAAAGGATTTGCAGGATATATGGACAATGATGCCTCGGTTTTTGGCAGAAAATTCTTCAGAAAAAATGTATTTGAAAGCTCTTTGGATTTTGCTCAGAAGACCAGGTATGCTTATGGTTACGACCCCGCTGCCGCAACCTATTCCCCTGCCAAAAAAGATATCAGACGTGGTTATTACAGCACAGGTGCAAAAGCTTCATTGTCCTCATTGACACTTGATTCCACAAGCTTTTCATATAAGTTCGATGTGTTTTACAATTATTTATCCACTTTTAGCAAACTATATCAGCATAATGCTGGTTTTAAAGGAATGATGGCTAAATCTTACAATGGATTTTATGTTGGTTCAGGAATTGACTATGAATTATTCAAACATAATGATACTATTTTCAATAAGACCGGATTTGGTATTGCCTCAATCAGTCCTTTCATAAAAAAGAGTACGGAACAATGGAATTTTAAACTTGGTTTTCAGGCAGTTCTGGATGAATATTTAGGTACCTCTTCTGTTTTTCATCTATACCCGGATGTTAATTTCGGTTTCAAAGTAGTTCCATCCTATGTTAGTTTTTTTGCCGGTTTGTCAGGAAAACTTGAGAAGAACGACCCTGTTAAAATGTTTTCAGAAAATCCGTATTTAAGATCCGATGAATTCTTGTTCACACAACAAAATACTGATCATTCTCTGATTGTAACAACAGGTCTGAAGGGAAATACAGGATTAGGGGGAAACTACCTGGCATCGGTAAAATATTCACTCATTAAAAATATGCTCTTCTATTACACAATGGATTATCCGACTTTGTTGATGATGGGGAACACATTTGATGCAATGACAGATGATGTGGATCTTCTGCAGGTTCATGGTGAAGTAAGTGGAGTT
>JGI24132J36420_10001292_pt1 | contig 11414 bp, 16 predicted proteins | sample BarGraNGADG00212_3_FD_36420 | JGI IMG/M metagenome (IMG submission 36420) | reverse complement strand
GCGATCCGGGACTGGCTGACGGCGCAGGCCCGCGCGGGGCGCAGCACCGTCGTCACGTGCTCGGCCCTTCGGCTCGCATACCGCGACGTGCTGCGACAGGCGGAGGGGCGGGTGCGGTTCGTGCACCTGACCGCCGATCCGGCGCTGCTGAGCGCCCGGCTGGCCCGGCGCAGCGGGCACTTCATGCCGGCGACGCTGCTGGCGTCGCAGCTGGCGACGCTGGAGACGCTGGTGGCGGGCGAGGACGGGGTGGTGATCGTGGTGGACGGCCCGCCCGACGCCGTCGCGGACCGCGCGGTCGAGCTGCTGGGGCTCGAGTCGGCTGAGGGCTTCGCGCCGCCTGCCACCTGAGCGGCTGACCGAGATTGGTGCCGGCGCTGAGGATGTCGGCGCGAGGTCGTCCTCTTGACGCGAGATCGCCCCCTGCACAGCACGACCTCGCGTCGGGAGGACGACCCAGCGCTCAGCCGAAGTACTGCTCTGTCCACGCCTCGAGCTCGGCGCGGTGCTCGTCGAGGAGCTCCTGCCCGACGGCGTCGCGCACCCGGGCGCGGATGGCGTCGTGGTCGGTCTGCTCACGGCCGTCGAGGTCGGACACGGCCAGGTCGGTAGGGCTCACGTCCCGGACGGGCTCGTGACGCCTTCGAGGACACATGGCGAACTTGGGAGAGAAGACCGCACATGGTGCGGTCTTCTCTCCCAAGTTCGGTGGAGGATCGGGCGCTTCAGGGGCAGGCGGGCGCGGCCGGGGTCAGGTCAGCGGCAGGTGCAGCGCTGAGCGGCGGGCACGCTGGCCAGGACGGCGTCGGCGTGCATGCCGCAGCCGGACCAGGTGATCTTGCCGCAGGTGGAGCATCGGGCGGGGCTGCACATGGGTGTCTCCTCGGAACGCCATCGGGATTCATCAGAACCATACCCCCAGGGGTATCGGGATGTCACGCCGGCCAGNCACCCGAGCAGGCGCGGGGGGCCGCCCGGGTGGGTCCCCGCGGGTGGCTCAGGTGGCCGAGCCACCCAGGGTGGCGAGGACCTCGCGGAGGCGAGCCGCGGCGTCGTCGGCCACCTCGGCGAGTGCCGGGTTGCCGGTGACGCTGACCATCACCTGCGGGTCGAGCGTCTGCACCAGGGTGCGTCCGTCGTCCAGCGCCCGCACCACCACGTTGCAGGGCAGCAGCAGCCCGATGGACTCCTCGACCTGCAGCGCNCGGTACGCCAGCGGCGGGTTGCACGCGCCGAGGATCACCTGGGGCGGCAGGTCGACGTCCAGCTTGGTCTTGAGCGTCCCGGCCATGTCGATCGTCGTCAGGACGCCGAAGCCTTGACCCGCCAACGCCTCACGGGTTGCGGCGACGGCCTCGGCGAACGGGCGGTCGAGGATCGTGGAGCTGCCGTAGGCCATCAGGGTCTCCTGGGTGGTGTGCCTACCGGTCATGATCGGCCGGCTCAGTGGGCGTGCGAGTGCTCGGCGTGGTCGTGGTCGTGGCCGGCGTGGTCGTGGTCGGCCTCGTGCTCGGCGATCTGCCGGCGGACGTCGTCCATGTCCAGCGCGCGGACCTGGCCGATCAGGTCGTCCAGCGCCGAGCCCGGCAGGGCGCCCGGCTGGGAGAAGACGAGGATCCCCTGGCGGAAGATCATCAGGGTCGGGATGGATGTGATGCCGGACTGCGACGCGAGCGCCTGCTCGGCCTCGGTGTCGACCTTGCCGAACACGATGTCGGGGTTGGCCGTGGACGCCTTCTCGAAGACCGGCGCGAACATCCGGCACGGCCCGCACCAGGCGGCCCAGAAGTCGACGAACACGATGTCGCTGTCCGCGATGGTCGACTCGAAGGTGGCGTCGGTCAGGTTGACGGTGGACATGCTGCTCCTCGGTGGTCGTGGCTTGTCAGGGCACCGGTACAGGATACCCCTGGGGGTATCAACACCCGACCACGTCCAGTATTCCCGGGGAGCCCGAGGGGCGCCTCTGCTCAGACAGGCGGCCCCGCCAGTTTCGGCGGTTCCCGCGGACGACGTGACGCGTGCGACGGATGGGGTGGGTGGGGTGTCCCACAGACCTCAGAGGCCCCAACCGTGACGTGCTCCGCGTCCCGTGCGGTGCTCGGCCGCCGCGGGGGTGGGAGATGCCGCTCGGCCGCCGCGGGGGTGGGAGATGCCGCTCGGCCGCCGCGGGGGTGGGAGATGCCGCTCGGCCGCCGCGAGGGTGAGAGATGCGCCCGCGACGCCGCGGCCCAGATCAGTCGCTCCCGGACCCGGCCCCGTCGCTCGTGCCGCCGACCTCCATCTGCGGTGTCCCGTTGGCGCACCAGGCACGCACGGTGGTCTCGGAGTCGTGCAGGCCGAACTCCACCAGGAGCTCGTCCGGTCCGGCGTTCTTGGTCTCAACGGCCCAGCCGTCCTGCGGGGTCGCATAGAGCAGGGTGATCTGCTGACCGCGGCACGAGGCGCTGACCTGGCCGCCCTCGACGGTCCAGTTCCGGGCGACGTCCGGCAGGATCGGCTCGGGCGTGCCGGGGGGCGGCGCGACGGTCGGGGTAGCGCTGGGCTCGGTCGTTGGCGTCGCCGTCGGGCCGGTCGTGGGCGTCGCGGACGGCGTGGCCGATCTCGCGGCTGCCTGGGCGGCGCGCGCGGCCACGAGCTCGGCGGCGACGTCGGTCTGGCTGCGTACCGCACCCTCGCTGCTGCCNGGGCCGCGGCCGACCGTCCCCACCGCCCACCACGCGANGGTCGCGGCAAGCAGCGTCGACATCGCCCAGGCCAGNACTGCCGCCGTGCGACGCGCGAACGGTGACCACCTCATGGCCGCATCGTGCCNCACCGAGCGTCAACACCACGTNAAGGAAGCGGCAAGCCCCGTGTCCTGGACGCACCGGAACCTCAGGAGGAGTCCCTCCNGNCGCCGCGATGCCCTACCGTCCCTTGTGTGGCAGACGTGCTCATCATCGAGGACGACGCGACGATCCGGACCGCGCTGGTCCGGGCGTTGACCGCTCGTANCCACTCCACGATGACCTCCCCGACGGCGATGGACGGGCTGCAGAGCCTGGTCGCGCACCGGCCCGACGTCGTGCTGCTGGACCTCGGCCTGCCGGACCTGGACGGTGCTTCGCTGCTGGCCATGATCCGGTCGGTCAGCGACGTGCCGGTGATCGTGGTCAGTGCCCGGGACGACGGCGAGGGGATCGTCGCCCTGCTCGACGCCGGGGCCGACGACTACCTGGTCAAGCCGTTCGCGGTCGACCAGCTCGACGCGCGGATCCGGGCGGTGCTGCGGCGGGCGGAGCAGGTAGTGGTGACGGGGCCGGTCGTCGTCGGCGGCCTGGTGATCGACGCCCGCTCTCGCACCGTCGCCCTCGACGGCGGCACGCTCGACCTCAGCCCGAAGGAGTTCGACCTGCTGTACTACCTGGCCGAGCGGGCCGGTGAGGTGATCGGCAAGCGCGAGCTGCTCGCCGAGGTCTGGCACCAGCCATACGGCGGCGCCGACCGGACCGTCGACGTCCACCTGCACTGGCTGCGTCGCAAGCTGGGCGAGACCGCCGAGGCGCCCCGGTACCTGCACCGGGTGCGCGGCGTCGGGCTCAGGCTGGCCGCGCCGTGAGACGGCTCCTGGTCCGGTACGGGCTGGCGATGGCCTCGGTGGTCCTCCTGGCGTTCCTGGTGCCGCTCGGCCTGCTCGGTCGCCAGCTCGCTCACGACCGGGCGCTGGATGCCGGCCGTGCGGACGCCCAGCGGGTTGCGGTCTATGCCGGCGAGACCGCGCAGGAGGCCCGGCTGCAGGCCGCAGTGCTGGCGGCCAACGAGGACAGCCCCCGGCAGACCACCGTGTTCCTGCCCGACGGGACGGTGTTCGGTGTGCCGACGGCCCGGTCCGCCGCCGTCGAGCTGGCGCTGCTGGGCACTGCTGTCACGGCCAGGACCGACGGCGGGGTGGAGCTGCTGCTCCCGGTGGCCGGCCCCGAGGGCAAGGCAGCGGTCCGGACGTTCGTGCCCGACGCCGAGCTCACCGCGGGTGTGCGTCAGACCTGGCTGGTCCTGGTCGGCGTCGGGGCGCTGCTGCTGGGTGCCACGGCGCTCGCCGGCGACCGGATCGCCAGACGCCTTGCCCGGTCGGCCCTTGACCTCTCCCATGTGGCGGACCGCCTGGGCGCCGGAGACCTCACCGCCCGGGTGACGCCCTCGGGGCCGCCCGAGATCGCCTCGGTGGGCCGGGTGCTCAACGGGCTGGGTGCCCGGGTGGCCGGGCTGCTCGCCGCGGAGCGGGAGCTGGTTGCGGACCTGTCGCACCGGCTCCGGACCCCGATCACCGCCCTGCGCCTTGACGTCGACCTGCTCGAGGACCCGCAGGAGCGCGAGCGGATGGCGGCCCACGTGGATGACCTGGTCAAGGCCGTCGACGACGTGGTCTGGATCGCCAGGAACCCCGGGGCCGAGGCGCCGGCACTGGGCTGCGACGTCGTCGCGGTCGTCGCGGACCGGGCCCGGTTCTGGGCGATCCTGGCCGCTGACCAGGGCCGGGACCTGGCGATCGATCTGCCCGACGGCGCGCTGGCCGTCCCGGTGAGCGCCGCGGAGCTGGGGGCGGCGGTCGACGTGCTGATGGACAACGTGTTCAGCCACACGCCGGACCGGACGCCGTTCAGGATCACGGTGCGCGAGGCCGGGGACCGGATCGAGCTGGTCGTGGACGACGCCGGACCCGGTTTCGCGTCGACCGCGATGGCGGAGCGTGGGCGCAGCGGAGCGGGTTCCACCGGCCTCGGCCTGGACGTCGCCCGGCGCACGGTCGAGGACGTGGGTGGCCGCCTGGTGCTCGGGGCCGCCCCCGGCGGCGGCGCCCGCATCGTCCTGGAGCTCCCGCGGGCTTAACGAAGCCTTGACGTTGGGTTGTCCCCGCCCTCACACGGCGCGATCCACTCTCGTCCTGTGACGCGACAGTCGCGTTGCTGACGGAAGGACATCACCATGAGCTCGCTGAACTGGAAGAGCCGCACATTCGTCGCAGTGGCCACCGCCTCGCTGCTGACCGGAGCCGGCGCCGTCGCGCTGGCCAACGCGGTCGCCACTCCGGCATCTGCACCGACGTCGAGCACGGCCAACAGCACCTCGGCCCTTCGGGCGCCGACGTCTGCAGCAGTCCCTCGACGCGCTCGCCGCGCAGGCCGACACCCTTGCGCAGTCAGTGGCCGACGGCGCCGCCTCAGCGAGGACCGGCTCGGCCTCGAGCGGCACCCGTGACAGCAGCGGCACCCGGTCGGCCGTCACGACCGGCGTCGTCGGCGGCTCCGAGTACCAGGGCGACGACGACTCCGGTCACGACTCCGACGGCGCGGCCGACGACAACGGTGGTGACGACGGCCATGACGACTGACCGCCGCTGGGTTGCGCTGGCCCTGATCCCCGCTGCCGCGGGGGTCTTCGGGGCCAGCGTCTCCTGGGCCGGCAGCCACGACCCGCTCGCGGCCGCTGCGCCCACGACCGTCGCAGCACCGTCGCCCACCCTGGACCCCGCCCGGATCGCCCAGGAGCAGCAGATGGCTGACCTGGCCGCTCAGGTGGAGGCGACGCGCCTGCGCATCGCCGAGCTCCAGGCCGCCCTGGCGGCCCAGACCGCCAACGCGCAGGCGCCCGCCGCACCCAGCCGTCAGCAGGCCGCACCGGCACCCGCGCCGGCACCCGCACCGAAGGTGCAGGCCGTGACAGGGGCGTCCGGATGACCGAGACACGTGGGACGACGACGACGAGCCGCCCGGTGGCCACCCGCACCCTGCGGGCCATGGCCAGCCCGATCACCCTCATGGTGGTCGAGCCGGGCCCGTCGGCACAGTCCTGCCTTGACCGCGCCGAGGCCGTGATCCGCGACGTCGCGTTGACCTGCACCCGGTTCGAGCCGGACAGCCCGCTTTCCAGGGCGAACGCGGAGCCCGACAGCTGGCACGAGGTGCCCGCGACGCTCGGCCGCGCCGTTCAGGAGGCGGCCGGCGCGCACACCTCGACCGCGGGGCTGTTCGACCCACGAGTGCTCGACCTGCTCCTCTCGTGGGGCTACGACCGGGCGCTGTCGTTCGCTGACGGCTTTGTGCACGACGGCGCGGCCACCGCGGCGAAGCCCGACGCGACGGGCCCGTGGCGGCCCCGGGTGATCGAGCGCGACGGCATCTGGCGCATCCACCTCGGTGGTCGGCAGATCGACCTGGGCGGCATCGGCAAGGGCCTGGCCGTGCGCTGGGCCGCGGCGGAGCTCGCCGGTGCCGGTTCCGGCTTCATGGTCGACGCCGGCGGCGACTGCGCGTTCGGTGGCATCGGTCCCGAGGACACCGCGTGGAACGTCGGCGTCGAGGACCCCGCAGGCGGCCCCGAGCCGTTGCTCGTCCTGGCCTTGACGGACACGGGGTGCGCGACGTCATCCACCCGGCGGCTGCGCTGGCGCTCCGGTGGGAAGGCTGTGCACCACCTGGTGGACCCCCGCACCGGCCTGCCCGGTGGGGACGGACTGGCCGCGGTGACCGTCGTCGCCGCCGACCCGGCCTGGGCCGAGGTCTGGACCAAGGCTCTGTTCCTGGCCGGTGCGGCCGGCGTGCGACGTCGGGCCGAGTCCCTTGGCCTGGCCGCCGCGTGGGTGGGCGATGACGGTGTGGTCGGCAGCACCGGGCTGCTCGACGCACTGACGATCTGGAGGCCGGACCATGGCTGAGCGGGGAGTTGCTGAACGGACGATGGCCGAGTGGCGGATGGCCGAGCGGACGCCGGCGTCGCGCGCACTGGGCCGGGCCGGAATCGGGCTCGGCGTGCTGGCCGCCGGGGTGTCCGGGGCCGTGGCGACGCGGTTGGCGTTCGATGCGCTGACCGGCCGCGACGGGGTGTCCTGGGTGCTCGGCCGGGCCAGCGGCCTCGGCTCGTACGTGCTGCTGCTCGCCCTGGTGACGACCGGGCTGGTGCTCTCGCACCCGTGGTCGCGCCGGCTCCGCCGGCCGTCAGCTGCGACGCGTCTGGCGCTGCACTCCGCGCTCGCGACCTCCACCCTGGTCTTCGTTGCCCTGCACGTTGTGGTGCTCGCGACGGACCCGTGGGCCCAGGTGGGCTGGCGCGGTGTCGTCCTGCCGATGGCCTCGACCTACCGACCGGTGCCGGTCACTCTCGGCGTGATCGCCGTCTGGGCGGGCCTGCTCACCGGGATCACGGCTCGCTGGGCCGGGCGGTTCGTCGGCCGCTTCTGGTGGCCGGTGCACAAGGTTGCCGCGGGGACCCTCGGACTGGTCTGGGCGCACAGCGTGCTGGCCGGCACGGACACCCCGCTGCTGCGCGCGTTCTACCTGGCCACCGGCCTCGGGGTCGTCGGCCTGGCGATCACCCGGTACGCGGCGCGCACGCCGTCGGACCGGGTGGACGAGCTGACCCGTTCGCTCGCGCCGGACGCCGGTCGGCACACCCGCGTCCCGCAGGGGGCGTCCCGATGAGGCCCGTTGCGAACGCACCGTGGGTTGACCCCACGGCCATCGACCGGACCTGGCGCAGCAGCAGTGCTGCGCCGGCGGAGCGCGATCCGGCCGTGCGGCACGATGCCGTCCTGCTGCACGACGTGTGGTGGCCGTTGACCGAGGTCGGCACCAGTACGGTGCCCGGCTCCGAGCCGCGGATGGTCACCGAAGGGCTCGACGAGCACCTGGCCCACCTGGGCCCGCGCCCGTCCGCGCGGGACGAGTCCGGCCGTGACGCCCTGCTGGCCGCCCTGGACACCGTCGACCTGACCGGTCACGGCGGCGCGCACGTCCCGGTCGCCGTCAAGTGGCGCGCGGCGCTGCGCGCCGACGGCCCGCTGACCGTCGTCGCCAACGGAGCCGAGAGCGAGCCGCTCTCGTCGAAGGACGCCACGCTGCTCCGGCAGCGCCCCCACCTGGTGCTCGACGGCCTCTCGCTAGCGGCTGAGGCGCTCGGCGCCCGGCGCGTGGTGGTGTGGCTGCACGGCGACGACGCCGGGACGCGCCGGGTGGTCCAGGCAGCCCTCGCCGGACGCCGGGCCGCCGGGGAGCAGGGGCCGACCATCGAGGTCGTCTCCGGCCCGAGCCACTACCTGGCCGGGGAGTCCAGTGCGATCGCGCAGGCCCTGCACGGCGGGCCGGCCCTGCCGACGGTGCGGCGTCCGGGCAAGCCCGGCGCACCGCGGACGCTGGTGCACAACGTCGAGACCCTGGCTCGCCTCGCCCTGCTGGCCCGCGGGCGACCCGCCGTCGACACCATGCTGCTCACCATCGTCGGGCCGTACGGACGGCACGTGCGCGAGGTGCGCCGTGGGACCTCACTGGTCGAAGCGCTGCACGGCAGCGGATGGCCGGCCTCCGAGGCTCCGGTCGGCGTGCTGCTGGGCGGGTTCGGGGGGACCTGGGTGGCGTGGGACGACGTGCTCCGGGCCACCGTCGACGAACAGGCGCTGCGCGCCGTCGGGCTGAGCCTTGGCGCGGGGATCGTGGCGCCGTTGCCGGCCGGGGCCTGCCCGGTTGCGGAGACCGCCGCGATCACCGCCTACCTGGCCTCGATGAGCGCGCGGCAGTGCGGACCCTGCCTGTTCGGGCTGCCGGCCCTTGCGGGCAGCGTGCGGCGTCTTGCGGACAGCTCGGCACCGCGCGGTGAGCGGCGTCGGCTGGTGGAGGACCTGCGGGCGGTCGCCGGTCGCGGAGCCTGCCATCACCCCGACGGGTCGGTGCGGCTGATCGGATCCATGCTGTCGGTGTTCGGCGAGCACGTCGATCATCACGCCCGTGGGCGGCGCTGCACGGGCGGCGTCGTGATGCCCGTACCGGAGGTGGCCCGATGACCCGGCTGCGAGTGGACCCGGTGGCCTGCGACGGCATCGGGCAGTGTGCGCTGGTCGCGCCGGGCGTCGTGTTCCTTGACCGATGGGGCTACCCCGTCGTCCCGGAGGGCCCGCTCCGCGCGGGCGACGTCGCGGCGGCCCGTCGGGCGGTCGTGTCCTGCCCGCGCAAGGCGCTGTGGGTGGAGGAGCACGGACGGGACGAGCGCACGGTCCGTCCGGGAGCGGATGCGGTCGGCAGGGCCCGCTCATAGGACCGGACGCCCGGCACAGCCGGCACAGCCGGCGCTACGGTGGATCCTGAGCCGACCAGGTCGGCAGAGGGGGAGGCCACCGTGCCGCGACCGACGACCAAGGCCGCCCTCCTCGCCGAGTCCGAGGCCGGCTTCGCCGCGCTGATCGGTGCGATCGGCGCGCTCCCGGTTGAGGCGCGCGAGGCGGAGTTCGCCTTCGAGGACCGGGACCGCCAGGTGCGCGACATCGTCTGGCACCTGCACGTCTGGCACCTGATGATGCTCGGCTGGTACGCCGACGGGATGGCGGGAGCTCGACCGGCGATCCCGGCTCCCGGCCACACCTGGGCCACCCTCCCAGCGCTCAACGCGGAGATCTGGCGAGGAGGCCAGGACGTCGATCTCGCCACCGCCATGTCCCGGCTGGCGACCACGCACCGGCAGCTGCAGGCGCTGATCGAGGCGCACGACGACGTCGAGCTGTGGGAGGAGCGCCGCTACCCGTGGACCGGATCGACCTCCCTCGGCGCCTATCTGGTCTCGTGCACCTCCAGCCACTACGCCTGGGCCCTGAAGAAGATCCGGCAGCACGCCAGGGCGGCGCCCCGGCCGTGACCGGCTAGCCGGGCCAGACGACCCCCGCCAGGCCGAATCCCGCCCAGCCGCACACCAGCCCGAGAACCACGCTGACCAGCGCGTTCGCCAGGGCCAGCCAGGACGACCCGTCGCCCACCAGACGCACGGTCTCGTAGCCGAAGGTGCTGTAGGTGGTGAAGGCGCCGCACAGTCCGACGCCCACCGCCAGCAGCACGGCCTCCGGTACCCCGCCGGCCGCGGCGCCGCCAAGGAGCAGGCCGAGCAGGAGCGACCCGGCCAGGTTCACCGTGAGCGTGCCCCACGGGAAGGCCGAGTCGGTCCGGCGCTGCACGACCCGGTCCACCACGTACCGCAGCGGCGCACCCACCGCGGCGCCGAGGGCAACGAGCAGAACCGTCACTGTGAGGCCGGGGGCCGCGCGACGTAGCGGACGACGTCCACCGTCTCGAGTGTGATCAGACCGTTGGTCACCAGAGGCTCGACCTGAGGCAGGAAGCCCCGGATCTTCTCCTCGGTGTCGATGATGATGACCACCAGGGGCAGGTCCTCGCTCAGGCTGAGCATGCGGGTGGTGTGCAGGTGGTTGGAGGCGCCGAAGCCCTCGAACCCCCGGAACACCGAGGCGCCGGCCATCGCGGCCGCATGCGCACGGTGCACGATCTCCGTGTACAGCGGCTTGTGGTGCCACTGGTCGGACTCACCGATGTAGATCGACAACCGCACGCTCGGTCCGTGCAGGGTCATGGTCGTTCCTTCCGGGCGAGCGCCACGACGGTCCGCGTGGCGGTGGCACCCACCTGGACGGCGACCAGCGCCGCCACGAGGGTGCCGAGGATGTAGAGCAGCGACGTCGTGCCGGCGCCGTCCCGCAGCAGGGTGACGGCCTCCGCGGTGTAGGCGGAGAAGGTCGTGAACCCGCCGAGCAGCCCGACGCCGAAGAACGGCCGCGCCAACCGGTGCGGCCGGCCCGCCGGGTCGGTGAGCAGGACCATCAGGACGCCGATCAGCAGGCAGCCCGTGACGTTGATGGCGAACGTCGACCAGGGGAACTGGCCGGCGTCGTGCGGGAACGCCGCGCCGAGCCCGTACCGCGCGAGCGCGCCGACGACGCCGCCGAGCGAGATCGCGGCCAGGACGGCGACCGGGACAGGTCGGTGCCGGCGCGGCTCCGACGGCTCGGCGCTCCGGCCGGCTCCGGTCGCTCCGATGCCATCAGCGGGCGTGGCGGGGGGACGTGCTGCCATGGTTCCGCCAGCCTAAGGCGTGTCGAACAACTGTCCGTGGTCGAGTCGTCGGAGCAGGAGCCCGATCTGGGAGAGCATGAGGAAGCCTTCGTGGGCGGCCAGGGTGGTCTTGTACTGGCGCGCGAGGCGCCTGTGGTGGTTGATCCAGCCGTTGGTGCGTTCGACGACCCAGCGGCGGGGCTGGACGACGAATCCGTTGGTGGGCTTGGGGCCGGAGACGATGTCCAGCTTGATGCCGGCCTTCGCGGCGGCTTCGGCGGGTGCGGTGCGGGTGTGGCCCTTGTCGGCCCAGACCTTCCTCACCGTGGCGCAATCGCTCACGGTCAGGAGGTCGGCGAACACGGCCCGGTCCTGGACGTTCGCGGGTGTGACGTGCACGCCGAGCAGGAGCCCGGTGGTGTCGACGAGGATGTGGCCTTTGATGCCGTCGATCTTCTTGGCGCCGTCGCAGCCGCGCGGTCCGGCCACGGGCATGGCCTTCACGGACGAGGAGTCCACGATCGCGGCGGTCGGCTTGGGCTTCCTGCCGGC
>JGI24132J36420_10001290_pt1 | contig 11421 bp, 10 predicted proteins | sample BarGraNGADG00212_3_FD_36420 | JGI IMG/M metagenome (IMG submission 36420) | reverse complement strand
GCAAAATGTTTCTCTCCATAGGAACGTATAGCGTAGGAAAAGAATATTCCGGAAAGAATATCGATACTATAATGCCCGTGTGCCAGGAATAATGTAATGATCACAATAACCAGACAAATACCTATTATCCATTTGTACGTCTGGTCATTAACAAGCAACAAAATTAGAAAGACAACTCCTGCATGTCCTGAAGGATAAACCCCAAGTTCGTAGTTGGCAAAACCGTGAAAAAGAGTGTCAGATCCATTAAACATTGGAGGATTACCAAATGGAGTTAAGACGATAAATATTCCACGGACAATATAAAAAAAGCCGACCATGAGTAAAAAGAAAGGGATTCTTTTGAAGTCTTTTTTATGAAATATGTATACAATAGCGAGGATTAAAGGAATTAATGCAACGATATCATAAATCAGTGACACATCAATAACCGGCAGGTTGTCGAGAATTAAATCGGAAAGCATTGGCAGTGATTTTCCCATGCTTATGTAGTTGTGAAGATAGTTCTGAGAGGCAACATTTAATCCCAATCCTGCTCCAAGAGCCANAAGGCCAATATAAAAATACTTGCTTTTTATTACCTGAATGAGGGAATTGATNATTTCGGAAATATATGCAAAGAATTTACTTTCCCCCTTAACAGCCTTATTCATTGTAAGTTATTANATAAAATGTANTACAGCATTACCAGNTCNGGTTTGCATTAAAATAAATGCGACCAAAGATAATAACTTTAGTTAATTCTTCAGATGTTATAAGATTGAGGATTGACGCGACATTTCGTCATAAATGTTCAGAATCTCTTCCCGGTATTCTTCTTCTGCTTCAATATGGCCCCATCCGGACTTCAACTGCCATAGACCATCATAAGCGGAATCGTGATATGATCGAAGTAAATGTGGAATTTCCTTGTCCGTTAGTATTTCATCGAGGAGCAGTGCTTCAACTTCGTTTTTAAACACAAGTATTTTAACTGAATTTCCCATTTTTCCTATTTTTTGTTTTGAATAATAGCGCAATTATTCAAAAGAACATCCATTAGAAAACCAGAGCACTCTCCCCGGAGAGTAATCTCTTCTCCGACACTTAACGTTGAAGGATCGGAAATTGCAGGAAAAGTACAAATAACAGAAGATAAGTCGCTTCCGGTTACAAGACTGATACTTATAAACTTGTTCTCTGCNGGTGGTTTTACTGAAGCTATTTTGCCGGTTACCTCAAGAATTTTATTAATATATAATTTTGATGCAGNCGTCTCATCATCTTCAAATGCTTTCTGNAGAANAGTGGAAGTGATTTTGAAATCAGGTCTGGCTTTTGCCATATCTGTATGCTTAAGATTAAACATATACAGAGCAGCCAGAATTCCAGCCAGGGCAATAAAGACAACAAAACCCAATGCAATTTTAACGTATGTATTCATCTATTTTAAGTTATGTCGTTATGTCGTTATGCCGTTATGCCGTTGCACCTTTATTTCCCAGCAAGCGGAGCATACTTCATAGTAACCGATACCTCCAGATTTTTGTTGATCTTTTCTCTTACCACACCGGGAATAGTTATCTTATAATCTTCAGGGACAATATTGAATTTTGCGTTTGCATTTATTCCTCCGGCTGCAACCTCCAGGGTTCCTTTGGTACTTATCTTGTTGGTTACATCGTGAATCGTCAGGTCACCTTCAACAGTAACATCATAGGTTCCGTTCTTTGAAAAATTGACAGAAGAAAGATTTGTGATCTTGCCTTTAAAAGTTGATTTGGGAAACTTATCCGATTCCATGTAATTTTCATTGAAATGTTCTTCCATGAGCGCTCTGTCGAAGTGGAATGATTTTACCAGAGCCTGAAAAACCATGTCTCCGGTTGAAATATCCAGCACTGCTGCTACCTGGTTATTATCTCCTTTAATATCTTCCATTGCGGTATGTGAAAAGAAGCCTATAAAACCATTTTTGGTCATGTATTTCTGTGCATTGACAGTTATTGCAATTTCCAACAGGATGAACAATAGAGATAAACGTTTCATAATGATTCTATTAAATATATTTTAAACTTACTTGTTTTACTTTTTAAACGCAAAGATCGCAAAGGAAAATCGCAGAGAACCGCAGAGAAGTTATAGTGCAATACTCTGCGGCCCTCTGCGCCTTCTCAGCGTAACTCTGCGGTTAATGGATTTCATTATCTTCAATTAAACAAAAAAACCCATCTAATAGTTTAGCTTCTCCTTGTTTTTCTTCAACGTAAACACTCTTGAAATATTGAATCCGAAATGAATATCTCCTTTTCCCCAGCTGCCTGTAGTTTCACCTATAAAGCCTTTTTCGATCATGGCAATCGAGTTGGTAAAAATAAACTGAAACACATGCCCCCCTGTTTCAAGATCAAGTCCTACTGATAATGGGTTATAAATCTGCTGGCTCATATAGCTTTTAGGGTTTGCCATATAATAATACTCTGCATTGAGACTGATCCTTTTGGTAAGTTTAAACCGGCCACCAGCCCCCATCGCATACATGTCATTTGGATCAAGTTCTGTGGTAACCATGTTGCGGTGAACATAAGAAGGGGTCAACTGGAAAGAAAATGATTCATTGAACTTTCGTGCAATAAGTACTTGTCCAACATAAGATAACCTTGATGAAAAATAATTGGGTTTTGTCGGGTCAGTCCACTTTAATGAATTAACAGCAACGGAAGAAAAAATTGAAACAGAGACAGGCATTACTTTAGCTCCGGAAGATTGTCTCAGGACAGAGAATTTTGTAAATCCGTCAAAGGTCTTTTCATAGTTTCCTCTTCCTACTCCTACCATAAGCCAATTAAATATTCCGTATTCGAGGCTGAGATGCGTATTTGCCTGATCGAGGCCATAGAAGTTATATGCACCTGTGTTAAGTGTTCCGAAACGGTGCGAGATTCTTACATCAAGTTGTCCGGCTGGCATTCTCTCTATTGAATGCCCATTCATTATCCGGGTCGATTTGAAAGTGGCAGTTGTTAAAAGTGTTTCCTTAGCAGCGTTTTCGTTAAGCAGATTCATCAGATCATCCTGAGCAAAAATTCCAACAGGGATCAGGAAAATCAGAAATGAAATAGATATTTTTCTCATGTTATGACTATTATAAAAATTCCTTTAATATTCTTCAGTGTGTCGTGCGTCGTGTGTCGTTGTGCCATTGCGCCGTTCTTTAATTATTAGGCATCCCATTTCTTACCCAGATATCAATCTGGTTAATTGAACAGATATTTATAAAACCACCGCTTTTTGGCATAGCGAAAAAAGTATCGAGATGTTTTATTGATCCGACAATCCTGTCTGCCCTGGCAAGAACGTCAGCATAATTCTGAAGACGAATGTTATTCCCGTAAGCTGCTGCGGTATTGTTTGAATGGCATGAAGAGCAGTTATTGTCGAGTATCGGGACAATTGTACCGCTGAAAGTGACATTAGTCGTATCGCACGAATTAGAAAGAGCAGGATATAATGCCTCTTCACTATCATAATAACAGGAGACGAAAAAAAACAAAAATATGGCAACAGTTGCAAGAGATATTATTAATCGCTTCATGTAAGTGAATTTATTTTTTGTTTAATGGTCATTTAGTTGAGGGTGGGCANGTTGTTTCNGTAGCGCCCTGTTCAATCCATACTCTGATTAATGTTCTGTTTTCAAGAGAGAGTGGNTGTTTTGGCGGCATTCTGTAAAAGCCCCAGGTATCAATTAATACAGTATAAAGATTGCTTTTATTCGGATTCCCCGGAACTACTTCCCGGCTGATACTGGCATAACTATTAAACCCCCTTCCTCCATGACTTCCTCCGTCGTGGCAGCCGGCCATCCCACAGCTGTTAACAAAAATTGGCAAGATGTCCCTGTCAAAACAAACTATCGGCTGATCTGTGATCTTGGCATCGTGAGTACAGGAAGTAATCCAGGAAATGGTTGTTAAGATAATTAGAAGAGTCAGGGATAAGTAAATTTTATTGGGTTTCATAAGACGAGATGAATGGTTAAAAGTCCAAGTAATTGTAAAGATACGTTAATTTCCAATTTTTATTGTTGTCCGGGAAAGGATAAAAAACATCCTGAATTCATTCTCAAAATTTGGCGTGAAGATCTCTTTCCCGAGGTTCTCCTGTATCTCTTTAAGTGACCAGAACCTCCCCTCGTCAATTTCATCTTTATTAACTACCGGAATTTCATCGGATGTTGTTGAAAATGAATTAACAAGTTCCTTTTCGCGGGAGGATTCCCAAACATATCTGCCTATGAATACTGGCTCAAAACTTGTCAGTCCAAGCTCTTCTTTTGCTTCCCTTGAAAGAGCTGTTTCAATTGTTTCTCCAAGGTCAATATGACCGCCCACAGAGGTATCCCATTTGCCAGGTTGAATATCTTTTGTCAGAGCACGTTTCTGAAGATATAATTCCCCTGAATTATTGAAAAGATGAAGATGCACGACCGGATGAAGCAGCATACTTGTTCCATTGTGACAAACGCTTCGCGGAGCTTTGCCGGTAACTCTCCCTTCTGAGGTTACTATAGGGAACCATTCCTCCTTGTCATACCTTCTGTTCCTGATTTTATTTTTTATCCAGAGGGATACAAAATATGCTGCAAAAAGTATATAGAACAGGCCTCCACTGATAAAAAACCAGGCTTCCTTAGACATATAAAGAGCTGATAATAATACTAGTATAATATGCAAAGCAGTTATCCAGAACATAGCCAGCATATTGTTCCTCATAGCTTTTTCCTGTTCTGAATCGAAGTGCATCTCTCCCAGATACCTTTGCGACATTGCCATTATAAGGTTTTTTGGACCCCAGAGTGAAAAGCCAATAACTGAAAGGAGGATTGCTTCTATAAGTGCAGGCTTAATTTTGAAAAATATATCATTTTCCAGGGCTATCGAGACAATACCAAGAATCAGAAGCAATCCTGTATCGAGGAGAATGAATTTATCGATTATTTTGTCTTTGATGTAGTAAAAAAGAAATTCCCCCACTCCCGAACCAAGTGCAACATAAAGACCAACTTTAGTTCCCCATATCTCGTCAGCGAGAATAAAAATAAAAAGGGGGATCAGACCCGGAAGAAGTTTTTTGAGAAGGGAAAGGTTCATTATAAGAGCATCTATTGTTTTACTAATGCCTCATGCCTTTTATGGTGTAACCATTTCTGTCCTCAGTTCCTTAACGTAATCGCGTATTTTATTGAGGTTTTCAACGGTTACAGTCATCTCACTGCCTGATGAACGGAAGATTTTTCTTGTTTTATCAATTTCAAGATCACCTTTTTTGAAGTAGATGTCGAAAGTGTCGAAATAGTTCTTCAGAAACTTAAGTTTTTTGGTATAGAACAGAACAACCGGATCGTCATAATAATTTTTCATGTAGCTGAGAAGGGAAGTCAGTGTATATTTCTGTTCAGCAATCTTTTGTATCACTTCAGGATCAGGTTTTGCCGGATCATAAACCATTTGTGTAGCAATATATAAAGCTTCAACCCATCCCCCTGTTACCATAAGACCAGCAGTGCTCTCACGTCCGCTTGTCCTGAGGTGATCTTCCATTTTGGTAAAAGCATTATTCATCAAAGTCATAATTGTATCGGGATCNGACATGTCGCCCTCAATTCTTTTGATTGGTTCTGTCAGGTACTTATCGGGGATCCCCAGCTTATTGCTCATTTCGCGGATCGTAANCATATAATCTATCATTTCCTGTCCGACACCAAGCATCTTTATATATCCGAAATCAACACCATATATTCCTGCATTGAGTGCCGCTTTGGAACTGCTAAGATATTTATCTCTGTTCGAAATGGGATTCAGATTTGTATAATCATGAGGAACACCAAGGCGATTAAAAATTGCGCATATCTCAACCGGTGTAAGAAGGCCATAAAAAATCTCATTCTTTTGTACGGGAGGTATTAAGCCTGTTGAATCGGTTTTATATGTTGAGAATGACGGTTTAAAAGTATCTTTTTCCTGAGCTCTTGGCTTGCAGGCAAAAGTTAATAGCATCAAAAAGATTATCAGTGTTGAGCTGATGAGTTTCATAAATTCAAAAATATAAATCAAAAATAGTAATAAATATGAATGAGGGAATAATGATTAGGTAAATTCTGCTGTTTCAGAGTAATATTCTGTTCCCCAGCTTTCTTGAAATTAATCCAAGGACAACATTTAGGTTCGAATATCTCTTCTGCAACAACAGAACCTTTTCGGTATCATTTGCTTTTACTGCTTCTTCAAGCTGGGACATGATCTCTTTTCTGATAATCATAATTTTATCGCTTTTGAACTTGAGGACAGAGTCACCTACCATCTCTTTTAGCACCATCTCCTCTGTTTCAACGTAAGTTTGTTTCTCTTTCCAGATTTTGCTGAGTTCGTGGGAGTCGGCAAGAAGATCCGCTGAAAGGGCAGAAATCTCAGGATCTTCGTGTTTAACAAATTGTTTATCTCCTGCAATCAGACCATGTTCCACATGAAACCTGAAATCAGCAAAAATTTTAGAGCAAACCCTGTCATCAAAAAGCAAATCGTCGGATGTAATTTCCCTTACAACATAATCTGCTACAGTCAGAACCTCTTCCTTTCCATCTTCCTTGTTTAGTATACGCTCAAACTCAACGCTTCCGAATTTCAAAAGCAAACGGATCACTTCCTTTTCAGAATAGTATGAAACAGCTTCGTGCTGAATAGGTTTGACTATCACTTGTGGCATAACAGGAAGATCTTCCGGACCCGGATATTTATTCCTGTCCTGAAAATTTTTCTGATGTCTTAGCTTATTCACCTCATTGTAAAGGATTGGCTCAGCTACTTCCAGCACCGTACTGCACTCCTTTATATATACTGTTCTGGTAATAGCTTCGGGTATAACTGCTATCGATTTTACAACATCCCTGATGAGATCGGCTTTTTTAACAGGATCATTATTTGCTTCCGAAAGAAGAAGTTGCGTCTTGAAACGTATAAAATCAGTTTCATTATCTTTCAGAAATCTGAGGAACTCCTCATTACTTAGTTTCCTGGAATAGGAGTCAGGGTCCTCGTTATCAGGAATAAGTACAATCTTGACGTTCATTCCTTCTTCAAGAACCAGATCAATACCACGGAGAGATGCTTTAATTCCTGCAGCATCGCCATCATAAAGAATTGTAATATTCTGGGTAAATCTTTTTATCAGACGAACCTGTTCCTGGGTGAGAGAGGTGCCCGAAGATGCAACCACATTTTCTACATTGGCTTCGTGCAGAGACAGCACATCGGTATAACCTTCAACAAGATAACACCTGTCTTCCTGGGTAATCGCTTTACGGGCCTGGTAAGCCCCGTATAATATTCTGCTCTTATGGTATATTTCCGATTCGGGCGAGTTGAGGTATTTTGCACTTTTAGGATCAGTTTTAAGAACCCTGCCTCCGAAACCAAGAACCTGTCCCGATAAGGAGTGAATAGGAAACATAACCCTGTTTGCGAACCTGTCGAAAATACGATCCTCATGCTGTATTGAAAGGCCTGTCTTTACCAGGAAGTCCTTCTTATATCCGTCTTCCAGGGCCTTCTTTGAGAAGGCATCACGTTTCTCAAAGCTGTAACCAACTTCAAATTTTTTAAGTGTATCCTGACGGAAACCTCTCTCTTTAAAATAGGCAAGTCCGACAGAGATCCCTTCGTCGGTCTGAAAAAGATTTTCGGAGAACTGCCGGGCAGCATACGATGATACAATAAGCAGACTCTCCCTTTCATTCTGTTTTTCAAGTTCTTCCTGGCTCAGTTCTTTTTCAACAACCTCAATATGATATTTCCGGGCAAGGTATTTAAGAGCTTCAGGATAGGTGAGGTGCTCATGCTCCATTACAAAGTTGACGGAGTTTCCTACTTTCCCACAGCCAAAACACTTGAATATCTCTTTTGACGGAGAAACAGTAAAAGACGGGGTCTTCTCGTTATGAAACGGGCATAGTCCAAGGAAGTTAACACCACGCTTCTTCAACTGAACGAATTCCTGTACCACATCAACTATCTGAGCAGCATCGAGAATACGTTCTATCGTGGAGCGATCAATCATAGTGTTTTACTGAAGTACTCAATAGTCTTCGCCAGCCCGGTTTCGAGATTCACCTTAGGTGCCCAGTTTAGTTCTTTCTTAGCAAGTGAAATATCCGGTTTACGTTGTTTCGGATCGTCCTGTGGGAGTGGCAGGTAGACAATTTTTGATTTTGATCCTGTCATCTCTATCACCATTTCGGCAAGAGAACGGATGGTGAACTCAACCGGGTTTCCAAGATTAACCGGACCGATGAAACTATCCGGAGTATCCATAAGTTTTACAAATCCGTTGAGGAGATCGTCGATATACTGAAAGCTTCTGGTATGGGTTCCATCGCCGTATATTGTAATGTCTTTTCCTTTCAGAGCCTGNACTATAAAATTCGAAACTACCCTGCCATCGTTGGCATTCATCTTCGGGCCGTAAGTGTTAAAGATTCTTGCAATTTTAATCCTGACCTTATTCTGTTCATGGTAATTCATGAATAGGGTTTCTGCACATCTTTTCCCTTCATCATAACAGGCTCTTGGTCCGAGAGGGTTGACATTTCCCCANTAACCTTCATGCTGAGGGTGTACCTCGGGGTCNCCGTATATCTCACTGGTTGANGCCTGCAGGATCTTCGATTTTGTCCTTTTCGCTAAACCCAGAGTATTGATGGCTCCCATAACCGAAGTCTTTATCGTTTTGATGCCATTATACTGGTAGTAAACAGGCGATGCAGGACAGGCAAGGTTATAGATCTCATCAGTTTCCACAAAAAGGGGCATAGTAACATCGTGCCGTATAAGCTCAAAATACGGGTTGTCAAGCAAATGGACGATATTTCTTTTTGAGCCGGTGAAATAATTATCGAGACAGATAACTTCATGTCCCATATTGAGTAGCTTTTCGCATAAGTGCGATCCGATAAATCCGGCTCCTCCGGTTACGAGAATTCGTTTCATTTGATATGACTAATAATTATATGACGAAAACAAATATAGTCAAAAATACAGTTAAAATAATATTGGTTCGCCTACTGGATTGGACATTTGCATTATTGTGTTTGATATTTTGATCAAACGATTGCTTCGTCGCTTCGTTCCTCGCAATGACTTAAATGTTATAAGACAATGAGTCATTGCGAGGAGGCACGACGAAGCAATCCTTAAATCGTATCCACAAACCATCTTACGTATCCGTCATTGCGAGGAGCGAAGCGACGAAGCAACCCCTGTCTCTCAATACGAACCTATAAAGTAATACTGTTCAACAATTCTTCTTTACCAATATCTTCAAGACTACCTCATCAATATCAACCTCCATTACATTTTCGCCTGTGACATTCTTTGCCAGATTCACTGAGGTTGCAAGTGTCTGTGAACCTATATAATCAGCATGACGGGTTACCGCTTCCCTTACAAAATCATTATCTTCGATGAGTACAGTTATCTTATCTGTTACATCGAATCCGGTTTCTTTACGNATGTTCTGGATNCTGTTAACAAATTCACGTGCAATACCTTCATAACGAAGATCATCTGAAATAGTAANGTCAAGAGCAACAGTCAGTTTCCCCTCATTGGCAACCTGCCAGCCGGGGATATCTTCGGAGATGATCTCAACATCTTCCGTTGTCAGAATTATCTTCTGTCCGTTTATTGTGCAGGGATGATTCCCATTAGCCTCAAATGCAATAATCTCAGGGGCCGTGAGAGCAGAGATTGCATTGCTGATTTCTTTCATGAGTTTGCCGTAACGGGGACCAAGGGCTTTGAAATTGGGTTTTATCTTTTTAACCAGAATAGAAGCTGTATCATCAATATATTCAACCTCTTTGACATTAACCTCGGCAAGTATCAGGTCTTTAACTGCTTCAAACTTTTCTTTGAAAAATTTATCCGGAACAGGAACCATAATTCTTGCAAGTGGCTGACGTACTTTGATACTTACTTTTCTGCGCAGACCGAGAATCATAGAGGAAACTTTCTGGGCAATATCCATCCTTTCTTCAAGAGCTTTATCTATAAGCGTTATATCGAATTCAGGGAAAAGAGCTAAATGAACTGAGTTTTCTTTATATCTGCCGGTTGAGGCATTCANATCNNTGAACAGACGTTCCATATAAAACGGAGCGATAGGAGCTGCAAGCTGGCTNACTTTTTCAAGGCAGGTATAAAGTGTCTGGTAAGCAGAAAGTTTGTCTTTATCGTATTCCCCTCCCCAGTAACGTTTCCGGTTAAGACGCACATACCAGTTGCTGAGGTTTTCTGTTACAAAATCCTGTATAGCGCGTCCGGCACGTGTTAAGTCATANTCATTATAACAATCAGTAACTTCTTTAATNAGAGAGTTCAGAAGTGAGATGATCCAGCGATCTATCTCAGGTCTTTCATTTACCGGGATCTCCTTCTCTGCATATCTGAAGTTATCAACATTGGCATANANAGANANGAATGAATAGGTATTATATAAGGTTCCGAAGAATTTACGCTTTACTTCATCAACTCCTGTAATATCGAACTTCAGATTATCCCATGGCTGAGCATTGGTAATCATGTACCAGCGGAGAGGGTCGGACCCATACTTTTCAATAGCGATAAAAGGGTCAACTGCATTTCCCAATCGTTTCGACATTTTGTTTCCGTTCTTGTCGAGAACCAGTCCATTCGAAATAATATTTTTGAATGCCACTGAATCTGAGGTCATTGTAGCAATTGCATGAAGAGTAAAGAACCAGCCTCTTGTCTGATCGACTCCTTCTGCAATATAATCGGCCGGGAACAACTCACTGAAATTTTCTTTATTCTCGAAAGGATAGTGGACCTGGGCATAAGGCATTGCGCCCGAATCGAACCAAACGTCAATAAGATCAGGTTCGCGGAACATTTTTTTACCTGTTTCGCTTACCAGGAATATATCATCAACAAATGGGCGGTGAAGGTCGAACTTCTCATAGTTCTCCTTTGAATTATCTCCTTCGGTAAATTTTGCAAGCGGATTATTTTTCATGAATCCGGCTTTAATTGATTTTTCAATCTCGGCTTTAAGTTCATTCGCCGAGCCGACACATTTTTCTTCTTTTCTGTCTTCAGATACCCAGATAGGAAGAGGTGTTCCCCAGAAGCGTGAACGGGATAAGTTCCAGTCAACCAGATTTTCGAGCCATTTTCCAAATCTGCCGGTACCAGTTGATTGTGGTTTCCAGTTAATGGTATTGTTAAGNTCAATCATACGNTCGCGNAAGGCNGTTGTGCGGATAAACCAGGCATCGAGCGGGTAGTAGAGTACCGGCTTGTCGGTTCTCCAGCAATGCGGATAACTATGAATGTGCTTTTCTATCCTGAAAACCTTTCCTTGTTG
>JGI24132J36420_10001287_pt1 | contig 11427 bp, 10 predicted proteins | sample BarGraNGADG00212_3_FD_36420 | JGI IMG/M metagenome (IMG submission 36420) | reverse complement strand
GCATAGAAAACAGGACAACCTCATTCCCGTGATCGCAGAAGTAAAACCTTCCTCACCCTCGCGGTTTATCCGGGAGGTTACCCCCCTTGATGCAGAAGAAATCGCCCACCAGATGGAATCAGCAGGTGCAGCGGCTATATCAGTGCTTACTGAACCCAATTTTTTTAAAGGCAGTATCAAAAATCTTGAATCCGTAAGGCATAAAGTCAAAATACCGGTATTGCGAAAAGATTTCATATTACATAAAAACCAGATACCTGAAGTTGAAAGCGATTTGATCCTTCTTATTGCCGGGATTCTTGGCGATGAATTGGATGAGTTCGTAAATGAAGTCATCTCATCAGGCAGGGAGCCCCTGGTTGAAGTGCATAATATGGATGAACTTGAAAAAGCAATGCTAACCGCGACGAAAATAATCGGTATCAATAACAGGGATCTTACCACAATGAAGGTTGACATAACAACAACAGAAAAACTGGCGCCCCTTATAAGTAACAGGATAATTATAAGCGAAAGCGGGATATCTTCACCCGGTGATGCCCTGCGTATGATAGATGCAGGTGCAGATGCAATACTTGTGGGAACATCTATAATGCAGGGAAATGTTTACGAAAAGACTTACGAATTAGTACATGCATTATAACAAACAGGATAATTGAGAATATGAGACAGGAACTTACATCAACAAAATTCGGTAAATATGGCGGTCAATATGTTCCGGAAATATTGATGCCGGCACTTCTTGAGCTTACGGAATATTATGATAAATACAAAGATGACGCCGTTTTCAATGAGGAACTGGATCGTTACCTGAAGGATTTTGCAGGACGCCCATCACCATTATATTTAGCAAAGAATTTGAGCCGGGAATATGGTGTCAAGATATATTTAAAACGCGAAGACCTTGTACATGGCGGCGCCCATAAGATAAATAACACACTCGGACAGGGGCTTCTTGCAAAATATATGGGAAAAAAAAGGATAATCGCTGAAACGGGCGCAGGTCAGCACGGAACAGCTTGCGCAATGGCAGGAGCTGCTTTTGGCATCCCTACAGAAGTATATATGGGCGCCAAGGACACCGTGCGTCAGCGCATGAACGTTTACAGGATGGAATTGATGGGAACAAAAGTGATCCCGGTAAAAAGCGGTTCTCAGACCTTAAAAGACGCCATCAATGAAGCCATGCGCGACTGGGTGGCAAATGTCGAGACAACTCATTACATGATAGGTTCAGTCGTTGGTCCTCATCCTTTCCCGACAATGGTGCGTGATTTCCAAAGCGTTATAGGGAAAGAAGTGCGATTGCAGATAATGGAAAAGGAAGGCAGGTTCCCTGATTCGATCGTGGCATGTACAGGTGGCGGCAGCAATGCTATGGGAATATTCCATCCTTTTGTAGAAGAAGATGTTGATCTTTTCGCAGTTGAAGCCGGAGGCAGCGGCATGAAAACAACTGACAAAGAGGCACTCCATTCTGCCACCCTGTGTACAGGAGAAGATGGCGTGCTCCACGGTATGCGCACAAAAGTGCTCCAAAATAAGTACGGGCAGATCCTTGAATCAAGCTCAATTGCTGCAGGGCTTGATTACGCAGGCGTAGGACCTGAACTTGCATATCTGGCTGATATCGGGCGGCTCAAACCATGCTATTCGATGGACAGCGAAGCTCTTGATGCGTTCCATGACCTGTGCAGGTTTGAAGGAATAATCCCGGCTCTTGAATCATCTCATGCTGTTGCTTATGTCAAGAAAGCTGCAGCTTCCGGGGAACTGGGAGATATTGTCGTCATAAATATTTCAGGAAGAGGCGACAAAGACCTTGAAACCGTAATGGGGATGAGAAAATGAGAATAGCCGAGAAGTTCAGACAACTCAAAGCGAAAAAAGAAGGGGCATTGATAGCGTATATATGCGCCGGTGACCCAACGCCTGAGGCAACAAAAGAATACGTGACAGCTCTTGTCCGAGGCGGCGTCGACATAATTGAACTTGGAATGCCGTTCTCAGACCCGGTTGCTGATGGGCCAACAATACAGGCAGGTATCCAGAGAGCGCTAGACAGCGGCATGACGCCGGATATTTATTTCAGGACTATCGCATCTCTTAAGCTTCACATTCCTTTGATCGTGATGACTTATTATAACCTGATATTTAAGAGAGGACTTGACAAATTCGTTAAAGACTGTGCTGCATCTGGAATATCCGGAATAATAGTCCCCGATCTGCCGCCTGAAGAATCTGACGACTTATTACAGATATGCAGGAAGAATGAGGTAGACTTTATTTTCCTTGTGGCTCCCACCACAACGCAAAGCAGGATGGAACGGATACTGGCAGAGGGAACAGGCTTTATTTATCTTGTGGCGCGCCTTGGCGTCACCGGAGCGCGTTCGGATGTTGCAGTTTCAACAAGTGAGCTTATAAAAAGAGTAAAGACAACCACACCAAAAGCTGTAGGTTTTGGGATATCAACAGGCGACCAGGCCACTGAGATCATAGGTGCAGGAGCCGATGCTGTTATAGTCGGGTCAGCATTCGTGAATATTATTGAAAGCAAAAAGAACGTAACTGAGAGGCTTGAAGCGCTGGCGAGGGAGTTAAAGGAAGGGGCTGCGAAGGGATAAATTGCATTGCCTGACTTCATAACCGCGTTTTATTTCGATATCAGGCATTCTTGACCACTATGGAAACATAATTTATCATAATTTATGGCAAATTTCCTTCCCCGCTCAACTCATGCTGGCGTTCGATATTCATCTTTATCAAAATATCAAATATTCTCTTTACTTCCTCTCCATCCAATCCTCTCTCTGTCGCCAGATTTGACACCCTCTCAAGAACTACATTGTTCTGTTCTACATCATTTATCGACTTCCCTTGCGCCTTTTTAGCCTCAAGAACATCTTTTGCAAGTCCAGTCCTCTGTTCGATAAGATCTAATATATGAACATCTATCTTTTCAATTTTGATCCTTATCTCTTTTAGAGGCATGCTTTTCCCCCCTTATTATTTACTTTTGTCCTTATCACATTTGCGTCGATCCTTTCCCATATAGGTTCGAGTTTATCAAGAAGCTCTGGACTTCCAAGCGCCGTATAAGCAGGTCCTGTCCCCGAAAGGCTTACGCCTTCAATTCCCAGTTCAAGCGCCGCCATCATGGGTTCTGTGCTAAAACCAAGGGCTGCGCAATAAAGGAAACCATTAAGTGTCATCGCCTTTTCATAATTTCCCACGACCGCTTCCTTGTAGGCCATTTCTACCCACTTACCAATAAGCCGTGAGCGCAAGACATTCGTGCCAGAGCTAAAGACCTTTTTTTCAGGCGCAAGTATCAGCACCTCCGAGGCTCGCTCTTCCCTTTTGATAAGCTCCTTGTTCTTGTTATCCGTTATCACGAATCCCCCAAGCATCGAGGCGCAGGCGTCATCAAAAGCGCCTGTGATGGTCACTTTTGCATCAAGTGCAGCCTGAACTCCGATCTTTATGGCTTCCATGGGTTCAAGCTTCTCTCCAAGTGCGTCTAGTGTTGCAAGAACTGTGGCATTTGCGGCAGCACTTGAACTCTTAAGCCCGCTTGCTATGGGTATCTGGCTTTTTGTGGATACTTTTGCGCCGGATTTTGAGCCAAATCGCAAAAGTGTTAGTAAAACACAGCGCTCGATAAGGCTAGTATCTGCGCCCTCTTCTATGTATCCAGTTATTTTCTTGTCATCAGTCAAGACGACTTCAGCCTCGGTCATTAGGTCGATGCCAAAAGCAGCGCCTTTCCAGGTGGAAATAGCATTGATTATCGTGCCCGCACCATATGCATAAGCGTATCCAGTCTGCTTCATATGACCTCCATCTTCACTGTCGTAAAAACAGGTCCTCTTGTATCGATTTTTTTATTCAATCCAGTTATATAACGCGCAGCTATCGGATCTATTTTTATATTTACTTCGGATGGTACTTTGATGATCCTGATCCTTGTTTCGGATCCGAAGCCATTCTTTGCAGCATCTTCTATCTCTTTTGCGCAGCGCGCCGCAAAAGCATCAATATATCTTATTCCCGTACTGACCCCATTCTTGAAAGCTTCATCCCATTTAGAAGTCCGTGGTAGCCCCAGGATATCGTTTCTGTAAGAAATGATCTCATTCATAGCAGCAGGTCCGCACAGCTTGGTATTTTCCTCCGGTTCAATAACTTTCACACAAATCTTATTGTCAAATAAATTTCCTTCCCATGCAATGAATTCACAGGGGCTTATAGTATTCCCGTACTGTTCGCATATCATAACTATTGCATCCTGTATCTCTTTCCCGGTTTCTGTTACCGGCGCATCTTCTACGAATATCATGGATGCTATCTCGCTATCTGACATTACCCAGTTAGTCTTATATTGGAACTGTGGATATACAAGAGCCCGGACATCGCTTGAATCATGCAGTATCATGGCAAGGCGCTCTACTCCCATCCCTAAATTCATCACCGGATAAGGAATATTGTACTGGGATAGTGCAGATGGTGAATAAATCCCGAAGGTTGCAACTTCAANCCAGCCGTCTTTGTATTTTGTTTTTGAACCAACAAGCTTCGGATGATATGCGAATACTTCGGTCTGGGTAGCTGGCACATAATATTTGCTTCGCTTTTCATCAGGCCTGAACATGAAATTCGAAAAACCGAACTGAGAAAGAAGCCCTGCTGCAACGGCTTTTCCATCCTCTACGCTTACATTCTCTTCTGCCATAACACACGATGCCGAATAATAAGCCATAAGACGCGTGGCATCCTCAGCTTGCTCGCGCCTGAATACGCGATCTACAGAAAACAATCTAAGTGGGATCTTTCGGTAATCGCACATTTCACTCAAACTGATAAACCAGCCCGATGTCATGTGGCTTCTAAGAGTATTATGCGAAGAAACTGGAACAAGCGACTTAAATTCCGGGAACACATGGTCGATCATGACTGCAACTTTAGAATCTGCAACCTTCAATCCTGCAGCCATTTCGGGAACAAGGTCATCCCCTTCTATCTCCCCTTTCTTATAGGAATGAAGGATCAGCCTTATCTTTTCCACGCCCTCTTCTCCTATATCTCCCAGGATGTTTTTGATATCTGCGATCCTCTCATCCGATATCCCTACATTGGGTCTTGGAAGTCCNCCNATGTAATAGCACCTGTCAAGAACAGCCAGCGCCTCGTAACCGAATTGTTTNTGGATATCCCTGTCTTCTACGATGATCGGATTCATGAATTCTTCAAAACCCATCTTCATATACGCTTCACGCAGGCGCTGTATTGTGTCAAAAACAGGATGTGATTTCCCGTATTTCAAAAATGTTCGGGGATATTTTTCGTTGATCCCAGGATATGTTACGAATTTTTTACCATCGTTCCATGCCGCATCGAAGTCTTTTTTTGTCGCTTCTTTTATTTCATCAGTATTAAATTTCATGAATTATCACCAATAGTTGACGTTTTTAAAAATCCGCCTCTCATCATCATATCGACTAGCACAAGCGCAACCATCGCTTCTGCCACAGGAACGATGCGTGGCGGGATCGTCGGATCATGTCTCCCTGTTATTTTTATTCGAGTATCTTTCATATCCTCAAGGTCCACTGTGTCTTGTTCCTTTGATATCGAAGGAGTAGGCTTAACAGATATCCTGCAAATAATATACTCGCCATTACTAATACCGCCAAGAATACCGCCAGCATTATTTGTAAGAGTTCCGGGTTTACCATCGTGAATCCTTATGGGGTCGTTCATCTGGCTGCCTTTCATTAGTGAACATTTAGCCCCAATACCGATCTCCACGGATTTTACAGCTCCGATGCTCATTAATCCCTTTGCAAGTTGTGCATTTAGCTTATCAAAAACAGGCTCGCCAACACCAGCAGGGACACCAATACCTATGATTTCCACTATTCCACCAACGCTGTCACCAACATTTCGCACAACGTCTATTATTTCTTCCATTTGCACAGCTGCATCCGGATCCGCGCACCTCACATGATTTTTTTCCGTATTTGTGCGGATCTGTTCAATATTGACTTCCTTTGCTCGAATTCCTCCAAGTTCAACCACATGACCTAACACTTCAATACCATTCATGTGAAGAATTTTTTTTGCTATCGCGCCAGCGGCTACACGCCCGATTGTTTCGCGCGCGGATGACCTGCCCCCACCGCGCCAATCTCGGAAACCATATTTTAATTCATACGTCAGGTCAGCATGCCCTGGACGAGGGGTGTTTCGAAGCGCCTCGTATTTACTCGAATCAACATCCTTGTTTCTCACAAGGATCGATATAGGTGCGCCTGTCGTTTTTCCGGAAAAAATCCCTGACAGGATCTGGGCTTTATCCTCTTCTTTTCTTTGTGTTGTTATATCGCTCTGCCCCGGACGCCTGCGGTCAAGTTCTTTCTGGACATCTGATTCATCAAGATTCAGACCAGCAGGGCATCCGTCAACCACTACGCCTACTGCAGCGCCATGGCTCTCGCCCCAGGTGGTTATTCGGAAAAGTGTGCCAAAGGTATTTCCAGACATGCGCTTTAATTTACTATTATTGCTTATATAATTGCTTGGAAAGTCCGATCATGATAGATATACTAATTGATGAGGAAAAATGCATTGGATGTGGAGAATGTATCAGGGTATGCCCCAAGGGGCCAAGGATTTACAGGTTAATTGAAAAGAATCGACGACGAGTAGCCGAAGTTGCGGATAAGAGTTTTTGCATCGGGTGCACGACCTGCATTGCCTCGTGCAGGCCAGGAGCGATACGGTTGGACCATAAATGGTAAACGACGCCTTTTGAATTTGTATGTCATTACCCAAAATCTCTCTTCCCAGGGCAGAGTTCTTATATTCTTTTCCACTATTTACATTCTTCATGGAAATCAGGCTATCCCGACCATGTGTTGACGACCCCTCCCTGTATATTGCGGAATGTCATCTGGGGAAACAACTGGAAATGGAAAAATTATGCGATATCCTGCGGGAAACAGGAACAAAGGAATTGAAATGCTCCCTGAACCTTGGTGTTGCACGGTTTGAACTGGAAGGAAAAAGTGTGATGTTATACAAGAGTGGGCGTGTAGATATAAGGAAAATCCAAACAACTGAAGAAGCGAGGATCTTCCTTGAAAAAATAATTTCTCTTATCAGTAAAGCGCTTAGCGATATATCCTCTTAGAGAATTCACCGATCGAGGTATTTGTTTTTTCGATGAACGCATCCATTTTCTTCTCCAGGTGCTCTTCAACTCCCTGAATGTTTATTCTTATTGAACGATCCCTGATCTCAAGAGTTTCTTCAATAGTCCTTAATCTCGTATCGAGCGATAATATCAATGCTGCAAGAGATCCTATCAATAGAACCGCTGCCAATACGATAACCGGATCGGAACTATAATTAAGGCGCGTTAACCATTTATGGGTCAGTACCACTGATGACAGTGTCATTACTACGGCAAGCGTGATGTTTTTTGTGTCCATTCATCCACCTCTTATTTTATAACCAATATTCTTTTCCACACATATATATTTAGTCGTACTTTCAGACAATATTTATATCTACCTTATTCGCAATTACAACTTAATTCTCGGAGGGATGAACTATTCGCGGATACGATGACGACAGAAAATGGAAGATATTTATAATAATAGCATTGATCGGAGGAATACTTGCAGGCATCGGAGGAGACCGGGTGATAAGTGGTTGGCTGGAATCCTCACAATTGTATATAATTGGCATTCCAAATAATGTAAGCGTGGGAAAGCCGGCAAATTTTACCTTCATAACAATTGGAAATGGTGTAAGTATTGATAACGCGAATGTAACGCTTGACGGCGCAGCATTTACAACAGGCGTGACGGATACAAACGGTATGGTCTTGCTGACCGTTAACGCTACAACAAACGGAAGCATCAATGTCACAGCTCAAAAATCGGGATATAAGAATGCGACATATTATATCATGGCCATTCCCGGACTTGTTATTGATGCCAATCCCACATCCATAACTTCAAACACTCCTTCATATGTGACTTTTTCAGTAAGCAGCATGGATAAACCCGTTAGTGGGGCATATCTAAACCTAACAGGTGCAAATATCTCCCTGGATGGGATCACAAACATGAATGGTGAAATCGTTTTGCAGTTAAATGCGCCCAGGACTGGAAGCATTATAGCAAGTGCGAAGAAAGCAGATTACAGTGATGGTTCATCTATCATTTCATCTACAAGCCAGCCCACCCTTAGTGTTTCATCAAGTCTCAGCGCAGTAACGATCAATGTGCCAATGTATGTTACTTTCACAGTAACAGCAGGAGGTTCGGCGGTGAGTGATGCTATGGTAAGCCTTATCGGAACAGCCTCCGGAAGCGGCATTACAAACCAGGAAGGAAAAGCCATTATCCTTGTCACCCCAAGTGGTGCTGGCACAATTACCGCATCTGCGAACAGGACAGGTTATGCAGGCGGATCGATCGCCATCACTTCAACTGGCGCACAAGCATTATCTGTGGCAGCAAATCCTACGTCAGTTATAGCCGGAGTCCCGGCGTATGTCACATTCACGGTGACAAGCGGCAGTAGTGCAGTCGGTGAATCTACTGTTACACTTACTGGAATGGCAAGCGGAAGTGGTGTCACCAACCCGAACGGGCAGGTCATATTATATGTCAATTCAACAAGTTCAGGCGCAATAACAGCCACATCCACAAAGAACGGATATTCAGCTGGAAGCGCCACTGTAAGTGCGATCGGGCAGCAGTCACTTGGGGTGAGTGCAAGCCCGGCAAACATCACAAACGGTGTAGCCACTTATGTCACCTTTACTGTGACAAGCGGCGGCTCAGCGCTGGGCGGCGCAACAGTGAGCGCCTCCGGCGGCGGCATCAGTACTGATAGTGTGACAAATTCAGCAGGACAGGCGATGCTGCTCCTTAATGCAGGAACTTCAGGAACAATTAGTGTAACTGCCAGAAAAGCAGGATATATTGATGGGGTAACAACTATAGCCCATTGATATTATGTTTTCCAATATTCAGGCATTAATGGATAAAGGCACGCCTGTAAGCGTGCTTTTTTCAGAAGAGGAAGGTGAGCCATCACTTCAGTTATATTGTGAACTGATCCAGATGGCTCGATCTGACGAATCATTTTTTATAAAGAACCAGGGATGCAGGGTCGCAGCGTATGTGTTTGGTGACACTGAAATAACGCCGCTTGATTATTATTATGAATCTGGAAGATATGCAAATATGGATGTTGCAGGAACTGCCACAGAGAATCTTTACAGGATAAAAAAAAAGGGAAGATCAATAAAAATAGCCCCATTCTCAGGGGAAAAATTTGATATTATGCTTCTTTTCCTTCTGCCAGAGCAAGCGATGCGAATAGTGCAAGCCCATGCCTATATTTCCGGCAAACCATTTGAAATGAAAACTGGCGGCATAGCCTCCATTTGCAGCGACTGCACTGCATATCCCCTCCAGGGAAAGATAGGGATATCGCTAGGATGCAAAGGTTCAAGAAAACACAGTAAATATGGGGGTGATGAGGTCGTGGTGGGAATACCATTCAAACTGGCAAAAGAATTAGATGAAGCTCTGGGAAAGATACCAGGGACGAATCAATAACGTTAGATCTTGCCGATATTCCCGAGATCCAAAAGAAATATAATGGTTTTTTCTCAATATCTTCAGGAGAAATGTTCCTTTGGAGGGAGAAATTGCATTGAATAAACTGGAATTAGGCTTGATGGATCAGGTTTTATGTTAGGAATAAGAAGTTGTTCGATGGGTATTTGCGCGCATCCGATTACAGACGCGGGAGCAAAAGATACAGGACGCTGTCCACTGGTGTTTACTCATCAGGGAATTTTTCGAGACCGAATTGATCTCCCCGACCTTGTAAACAACAAAAAAAAGAAGGTGTTCTTCATCTAAAGAGTATTTATAGGATTATTAAACCTTCTATAAACCTCTCCAGTCAAAGAACTTATCGAGAAATTACTTCTTATCCTCATCTACGACTTTATATTCCGCATCCGTGACGTTTTCATCCTTATTTTCTTCTTTTGGCGCTTCCTGCTGTCCTGCGCCCTGCTGGCCCTCTTGCTGCTGTGTTTGCTGCTGGTAAAGAATAGTGCTTATTGAATGCATTTCTTTTGTGAGGTCTTCGAGAGTGGATTTTATCCTGCTCTCATCATCGCTCTTAATAGCATCCTTTAGATTCTCAACAGCCTTTTCGACCTTCTGTTTCTGGTCGCCTGTGACTTTATCACCAAGCTCCTTGAGCGTCTTCTCAGTACTATATATAAGGGTATCAGCCTGGTTCTGGAGTTCCACTTTTTCTTTTCGCTTCTTGTCTTCATCAGCGAATTTTTCTGCGTCTTTGATCTTGCGGTCTATCTCATCCGAAGCCATCTTAAGGGGCGCAGTGATGGTCATCTTCTGTTCCTTGCCTGTTCCGAGGTCTTTGGCAGTCACATGAAGGATGCCATTGGCATCTATATCGAATGTAACCTCTATCTGCGGAATTCCGCGCGGTGCAGACGGTATACCGACAAGATTGAACCTGCCAAGTGTAATATTGTCATAAGACATCGCCCTCTCACCCTGAAGCACAAGGATCTCAACAGTTGTCTGGCTATCGGCAGCAGTTGAGAAAATCTGGCTCTTGCGAGTAGGTACTGTAGTATTCCTGTCTATGAGCTTTGTCATTACATGCCCAAGGGTTTCAATACCCAAGGTGAGCGGCGTAACATCAAGCAACAGTATATCCTTTACTTCTCCTGAGAGTACACCTGCCTGAATGGCCGCGCCCATTGCGACGCATTCCATGGGGTCAACGCCTCCTTCCACTTTCTTTCCTACATAATCCTCAACAAATTTCTGGATAATGGGCATTCTTGTAGGCCCGCCAACAAGGATTACCTTGTTAATATTATCTTTTGTAACCTTTGCGTCGGATATTGCTCGCTCAAGGGGAGCACGGCACCTGTCTATGACGGGACGGATCACTTCTTCAAGTTTTGACCGCGTAAGAGTCATTGTAAGATGTTTAGGACCGCCTGCATCCGCAGTTATGAATGGCTGGTTTATCTCGGTTGTAAGGGTCGTTGAAAGCTCGATCTTTGCCTTTTCAGCCGCATCCCTTAATCTCTGGTTTGCTACCCTGTCATTTCGAAGGTCGATGCCATGTTCTTTCTTAAATTCCTCTGCTAGATAATTCACAAGCAGATTATCCATATCAGTGCCGCCAAGTGCAGTATCGCCTGCAGTTGATTTGACTTCAAATACGCCGCCGCCCATCTCCATCAGGGTCACATCAAGCGTGCCTCCCCCAAGGTCAAATACCAGGATCTTCTGCTCCCCAGTTTTATCAAGACCAAATGCAAGTGATGCCGCTGTAGGTTCA
>JGI24132J36420_10001284_pt1 | contig 11439 bp, 12 predicted proteins | sample BarGraNGADG00212_3_FD_36420 | JGI IMG/M metagenome (IMG submission 36420) | reverse complement strand
AATACAACCAACCCCGGAGGGGTTATACTAATAATAGGGGTTACACAAATTATGGAATACAACCAACCCCGGAGGGGTTATACTAATAATAGGGGTTACACAAATTATAGAATACAACCGTAATGAACACCGGGCTGTATTGCTTTTGATTGAGCAAAATTTTTAAATGTTCTATTTATATTTCTCATCCTTTGCTTTTAATGACAAAAAGTTATCTGGCATTGGTGATTCAACAGTAATCATTTCGCCGGTGCCCGGATGCGGAAAAGAAATTGACCAGGCATGAAGTCTGACACGACGAATAAAATCAGTTGAAGCGCCATATTTGCGATCCCCGACTATCGGGCAACCGATATCTGAAAGATGTACTCTTATCTGGTTTTTCCGTCCTGTTTCAGTACTTATATCCAGGAGTGTATAATTATCTAGATTTCTTATGGTTTTAAAATTTGTGATTGCAAGTTTGCCTTTTGCCGCATCACTTACAGAATGCATCTTCATAGCATTATCTTCAACCAGCCAGCTTTTTATAGTGCCTTCAGGATTTTCAGGTTTCCCTTCAACTAATGCATAATAATGCTTCTCGGTCTTCTCCCATTTCTCTTTTATTATATCCATTGCCTTTTCCGATTTAGCCAGTAAGAGGACTCCCGAGACCTCTTTATCAAGTCGATGTACTACATATGTCCTTACTGATCCTTTACTCAGGTTCTTCAAAAACTCTGATATAATCCACTGAATACTTGTACTCCCATCGATACTGGATGTATTTATACCCGCAGGTTTATCAATAACAATAACGTGCTGGTCTTCATATAATACAGGAAAAGGAAGACTGGCTTTTGTGGCTATTCCGGCTCGTGGGCCGAAATCAACGGTGTCCCCCGGACTCAATTGGTAAGAATGCAGGGTGATTGATGTATTGTTCACCCTTACAGTTCCGCTCTGTAATAATTTTTTTATCCGGGTCCTTGGAGAACCCGGATGCCTTTCAGTAAGAAATTCGAAGAGTGTCTGTGATTTATTTATGATTGTTTTCAAGCAGTTGAATGTTAATTATTCACCCTCCGAATATATAAAAATATTACTTGTCTGGTTATCCTGTTTTTCATATATTGCTAAAATATCTGGCTGATCAAAGGCATATCCCCGCAACGAGAGTCAGAGAGAGCAAAAGCGGATATTTTTCGTATATATTAAAAACCATTTTCCATGACTCTACCAATGAATCAATTGTGGTTTCCGACAGGTCGATTGATCATAATCAAAAAATAAGTATAATAGATACGATGAAGACGCTTAAAAAAATCGTACCTTTTGATGTGATAATAGAATTGTAAGTGTTATAAAGAATAAAATGAAAATTAAGGCAATTATTACAGGAGCAACAGGAATGGTTGGTGAAGGTGTTCTTATGGAATCGCTATGGTTATGAAAAACCTGTGCTCAAGGTGAAGGATATTGTTGAATTGGCAAAAACGTAAAAAGTTAATTAGCGATTATTAAAACTTATACTAAAAATTCAAAATAATATATTTATTTATGAACCAATCTATTCCATCGACAAAATCTCCTTTCTGGACAGGATTAGTCCGGATGACAAAAAAAGTTTTAAAATGGTTCCTGTTCCTTATTGTAATTATTGGGACTATCTTCATTTACTGGAAATATTTCTATACCTATAGCGAAGGCTATCGCGCGGGGTTATTGCAAAAATTTTCTCACAAGGGTGCTATTTTCAAGACCTATGAAGGAGAAATAATATTGAGTAGTGTATCGAGCAACAGGGATGTAGCAATTGCATCAGAAAAATTTCTTTTTACAGTAACAAACAAGAGCTTGATAAGGCAATTTGATACTCTCCAGGGACAGCCCGTTATTGTACATTACAGACAGAAGAATGCACCCTTATTCTGGCGTGGTGATTCGTCTTATCTTGTTGACAGTGTAAAGGTTAGGCGATAGCAACTATTTCATCACTCTCTTCAGAATTCCAAAGATGCCTCTTATGAATGTGTCACTTGTAATAACTTTGAATATCTCATTCTGTAGTGTTTTTATGGTTATTCCATAAAACATCCTTATGAACAACGCTGCAATTTACATGTTTTACCAATGCTAACCAGGAACAAATATATTCGATATATGATTGAACTAATTGTAAACAGATTCTATAAACCATAGTATTAAGAATTATTAGAAAAATTTAACTTTTACTCAATCTATATTAACTGACCTTAAAAATAAAAATAACTAAAATTTAAACCTTGAAAAAATGAAAATAAAATTGAGATTAATTACAGTGATTCTATTGTTATCAGGCTTTTATACAATGTCATTCAGCCAGATAACTGATGCTGAANAGAACTTACGAATCCAGAATGCCGATTCAACCCAGGGATGGAAAAAAGGCGGCATATTTTCCTTAAACCTTGCTCAGAACTCACTAACCAATTGGGCAGCAGGAGGATCCAATTCCTTTGCAATAAATGGTCTTATGAGTACCTATGTCAACTATAAAAGAAATAAATCTGTGTGGGTCAATTCCCTTGATGTTGGATATGGCCTTCTGAAACAAGGGGGTTCCGGTTATATGAAAACCGATGACAAATTCGATTTTTTATCAAAATATGGATATGAAGCGTTTAAAAATTTCTATTACGCCGCTCTGTTAAATTTCAAAACGCAAATGGCTCCCGGGTATAAATATCCGGATGTAACAAATAAGATCTCTGATCTTTTTTCTCCTGCATATCTTATAGTTGCACTTGGACTTGATTATAAACCTTCGGATCATTTCAGTGCATTTATTGCACCTCTCACAGAAAAAATCACTTTTGTTACAGATCAGAAGCTATCTGATGCCGGGTCATTTGGAGTAAAACCGGGTCATAAAACACTAAGTGAATTCGGCGGATACTTAAGAGCTATCTACACTAAAAATGATTTTAAAAATGAACTTCTTAAAAATGTTACGTTTACTACTAAGTTTGACCTGTTCTCCAACTATACCAATAAACCTCAAAATATTGTTGTNAACTGGGAAACATTAATAGCGTTTAAAGTGAATAAATTCATTTCTGCTAATATTAATACTCANCTTATCTATGATGACAAGATATTGATTCCAACTGACAGAAACGGAAATGGGACTATCGAACCCGGAGAAGGTGTCAGATCAAAAATTCAGTTCAAAGAAATACTCGGNATAGGCTTCTCTTATAATTTCAAAACTTTCAATAATTAATTATTTAAANNTGANATNATGAAANTAGTTGATGAATTTAAAACCTTTGCAATGAAGGGCAATTTTGTTGATATGGCAGTTGGTATNATCATTGGAGCTGCATTTGGCAAAATTGTTTCNTCTGTAGTNGGNGACATCATCATGCCTCCACTGGGATTGCTTATTGGCGGTGTAAACTTTACCGATCTGAAAGTAATACTTAAAGCGGCTGCAGGAACAAACCCTGCTGTTACCTGGAATTATGGTAACTTTTTGCAGGTAACTTTTGATTTTCTGATTGTAGCTTTTGCTGTATTCCTTGTTATTAAAACAATAGTTGCTGCAAAGAAGAAAGAAGAAGTTGTACCTCCTGCACCTACAAAAGAAGAAATTCTTCTTACAGAGATCCGCGATTTACTGAAGAAATAAACGCATAAGATAAATTTACCTGATTAAATTAAAATTGCCCTCTGATGAAATCCAAACTCCTGCCAATTGTTTTGGCAATTTTCCTGTTATCAATAACATACCGGCATTCTGTTGCCCAAAGTCAGCCATCTGGTATGAAAATATGGTTCAATCACCCGGCTGATAGCTGGAATGACGCATTGCCTGTTGGAAACGGGAGATTAGGCGCTATGATATTCGGTGGAGTTGAAAAGGAACACCTGGAACTCAATGAAGCTTCAGTATGGACTGGTGAACCAAGATGGGTGAACTACAAGAGCCTTTCATCGATTTTATTGACGCCCTGCGTCCAAACGCACGCCGGACAGCCAGAGAAGTATATGGAATGAAGGGAATTGTGGCTCATTATACCACAGATCCATGGCATTTTACTGAACCAACCGGGGCAATTGTTTTTGGCATGTGGCCAATGGGAATAGCCTGGAGTTGTCAGAATATATGGGATCATTATCAGTTTGGCGGAGATAAAGAATACTTAAGAACAAAGTCTTACCCGATAATGAAAGAAGCAGCTGAATTTTGTATCGATTGGCTGGTTGTAAATCCTAAAACCAGATACCTGGTCTCAGGACCCTCCGTCTCACCTGAGAACAGATTCAAAATTCCGGGTGGTACCGGAAATGCCAGTATGGTTATGGGACCGACAATGGACCACATGATCATACGCGATCTCTTACAGAATACAATTCAGGCAAGTACAATCCTTGATGTGGATAAATCATTCCGTAAGAAGATGGAAAAGACTCTTGAAAAGCTTGCTCCGACAAAGATAGGCTCAGATGGACGGATTATGGAGTGGACTGAAGAATTTGAAGAACCAGAACCGGGCCACAGGCATATCTCTCATCTTTACGGGTTGTATCCGGGAAATCAGATCACACAACAGCATAATCCTGAATTCCTTGCGGCTGCCAGAAAAACCATTGAATACAGGCTTGCCAATGGCGGCGGTCATACCGGATGGAGTCGTGCCTGGATAATTAACTTCTTTGCACGTCTTAAGGATGGCGAGAAAGCTTATGATAATCTGCTTGAACTCCTGAAGAAATCTACCCTTAATAACCTGTTCGATAATCATCCTCCTTTTCAGATCGATGGTAACTTCGGTGGCACAGCCGGTATTACCGAAATGCTTTTGCAGAGTCATGCCGGAGAGGTGGAGCTTTTACCGGCTTTGCCTTCAGCCTGGAAGAAAGGGTATATCCATGGACTCATGGCACGCGGTGGATTTCAGGTTGATATAGATTGGGAAAACGGGAAATTGAAACAGGCTAAAATCACCTCAAAACTCGGTAATCCTTTGAAACTTAGTTATGCAGGAAAAGTAATTGAAATAGCTATTACCGAAAAAGGAAAAGAATACCTCTTTGGAGAAAATATTATCAGGTTAAACGATTAAAGTATCCACACTATGAATCCAACGATGAGAGTTTCCATTTCGATTGCTATAATTTCCTGCCTTTTATTAAACAACTGCACAAAAAAGGCTGAACCTGGTCTTTTAATATCACAAATCAAATGCAGTGGTTCAGAGAATCCGGTCGGAATTGGGTTGACTCCGGATTTCAGTTGGATACTGACAGCTGGTCACCGTGGACAAATTCAGACTGCTTACCAGGTAATAGTTGGGTCCGAGAGTGAAATAATTAAAAACGACCCGGGTACAATCTGGGATTCAGGAAAGATTCTTTCACTGCAATCCGTATGGATAGCATACCAGGGCCCATCGCTGATAAGCGGAAAGGAGTATTTCTGGAGAATACGGGCGTGGGATGAAGATGACAAACCTTCTCCCTGGAGCAAAACCGGAAGATTTGTCACAGGATTGTTTTCTGAAGAGGATTGGCGGGATTCGAAATGGATAGGTTATGAGGATATCAATGATTCTTTATTATTGATACCGGGTGTTCATGGCAACGGTGATAACCTTGGAGATGTCGCAAAGAAAAGGACCACTGTCCCATATTTCAGGAAAGATTTTTCAATAGAAAAGAAGATCTCTAAAGCTTATGTATTTGTTAGTGGGTTGGGACAATACGAATTATACATAAATGGCGACAAAATTGGTGATCATTTTCTGTCTCCTGGCTGGACGGATTATAGGAAAACCTGTTTCTACAATACTTTCGATATAACTGAAAACCTGAAAAGAGGCTCAAATACTGTCGGTTCAATAGTTGGGAACGGGTTCTATAATATTAACAGGGAGCGCTATAGAAAACTCGTAATTGCTTATGGGGCTCCAAAAATGATACTCAAACTTATAGTGCAATACAGCGATGGTTCAAAGAATGTAATTGTCAGTGATGAAAGTTGGAAGACTACTCCGTCTCCTGTCACATTTTCCAGTATTTATGGAGGTGAAGATTATGATGCCAGATTAGAACAAGATGGTTGGAATAAACCCGGATTTAAAGATAATTCATGGAAAAATGTTCTTCTGGTAAAAGCGCCTGCAGGAATTCTCAGACCGGAAACAGATTATCCGGTGAAAGTTTCTGAAGTTATAGATTATAAAAAAATCTCAACTAAAAAAGACAGTATCTTTATTTACGACTTCCGGCAGAATGCCTCAGGGATAATAAAAATAAAAATCAGGGGAGATAAGGGTCAGACGGTTCGTTTCACTCCCGGAGAACTCCTTGGCAATGATTCACTTGTAACACAGCAGGCTACCGGCAATCCATACTATTTCTCCTATACCTTAAAAGGAGATGAGGAGGAGATTTGGATGCCCAGATTTACTTATTACGGTTTCAGATATGTCCAGGCCAATGGTGCAGTTCCGGACAAATACCCTAATCCCGGGAATCTGCCTGTCATAGAAGATATACAGTTTTTGCATACCAGAAATTCCTCGCCTGAAACAGGTAGTTTTAAATGCTCCAATGAACTTTTCAATTCAATTTATGAACTCATAAAATGGTCAATAAAAAGCAACCTGGCAAGTGTGGCAACGGACTGCCCCCACAGGGAGAAACTTGGTTGGCTTGAGCAGACCCACCTGATGGGCAATTCNATTAAGTTCCTCTTTGATATACATAACCTGTATGATAAGATCATCAACGACATGATTGAAGCACAGCTGGAAAATGGACTAGTCCCTGATATTGCTCCGGAATATGTGCCCTTCAATGGCGGATTCCGTGATTCTCCTGAATGGGGGAGCGCCTGTATAATTCTTCCATGGGATATGTATGAATGGTATGGTGATTTAGATGCTGTAATAAAAGCATACCCTATGATGAAAAGATATTTAAAGTATCTGCATGGGATGTCAGATAAAAATATTCTTTCTCATGGATTGGGTGATTGGTATGATTTAGGCCCAAAATCCCCGGGAGAGGCTCAACTTACTCCAAAATCTGTTACTGCCACCTCAATATTCTTTTACGATGCCAGACTTCTGAGTAAAATGGCGAAGCTGATCGGTGAAAAAGAAGATGCCGNCTACTTCAGTAATATGGCAGAAGAGATCCGGAAAGCCTTTAATACGAAGTTTTTTAATCCTGTAACAAAAGTTTATTCAACAGGAAGTCAGACTTCTTATTCAATGCCTCTGTTCTTCGGAATGGTTGATGACACCCTCAAAAGAGATGTCGTGAAAAATCTTATAAAATCAATAAATAATAATGATAAGGCGCTCACAGCAGGAGATATTGGATACAGATACCTGTTACGAACCCTGGAAGAGGCGGGACAATCGCAGATTATATTTGATATGAATTCAAAAACAGATGTTCCGGGTTACGGATATCAGCTTTCGAAAGGTGCGACATCCTTAACAGAATCCTGGGCAGCATTAAAATATGTTTCCAATAACCACATGATGCTTGGACATCTGATGGAATGGTTCTACAGCGGAATAGGTGGAATAAGACAAGCTCCGGGTTCGGCTTCTTATAGTAAAATAATAATCTACCCTGAGGTTGTCGGTGATCTGACATGGGCCGAAACAACATATAAAACTATTCATGGTGATATTAGATGTAACTGGAAGATAGAAAAAAATAATATTTTAATGAATATTAAGATACCAGTCAATTGTACTGCTATTGTGTCGATCCCACAGACTAATCCGCAATTCATTTTTGAAAACGAAATACTTATTAATCAATCGAAGCTGGTAAAGATCCGTGAGGTTTCCTCTTTTCGGACACTTTGTGAAATACCATCAGGAGAGTATAACTTCAGGGCTCACTTAAATAAATAATATATTATGAAAAGTAAGTTTATGACTGAAGAGCTCACTCCAACNCCTGATGAAACCAGGAAAAGAGTGTATAATACAATTATGAATTTAAAATTGCAGTGAATTTAATCCACAAACTCATACTTTTCGTATCTTTAATAAGATTGATTTTCATTTATAACCGGAGATGAGAAAAAGTATAATTTTAGTTTTGGGATTAGTGTTTTTATTGTCAGTTAGTTGTGTATCCCTTGGGAAACTTGCCCGACATGATTTTGACTCAGGTTTTTATAAGCTAAGAGTTCAGGGAGCTGACCCTTCCCGTGTTTATGCAGAGGTTATCGATGATTCAGTTATTGTGTATCAGGTTTACTCAGAAGGAAAAAAAGAATTTCCAAATACTTCCTCTTCGATGGGAATGAGGGTCACCAGGATTAAGACAGACGATTATTTCTACAGGAGTTGCTTCACAAATAATTCGTTTGATGTTGATTTAACTTCAATTTTATTTAAATCCAGGCACTCCAAAGATGACGTTCCAAACCAGTTTAGTGCCGATTTAAATTTCGCAGTATTCGCGGGGTTCCGGAAAGATTTTTATAAGATAGTATCACCTGTTCATACCTTTCATGAAGCAAGGTCATCGCTCCGTCAGATTGGTTTTGATTTAGGTNTCTTCGCAGGAATAGGATCATCTCCTGTTAATCCGACAGTTACTAATAATAAAATCAACCAGGAGTATGATGGAATGATCTTTCAAAAAGGAGTCGCAGGTTTTATTTCCATTAATAAAATTTCTATTGGTTTAGCAGTTGGGTTCGACAACCTTCTCGACAAGAGTAAATCTTCATGGATTTACGATCAAAAACCATATCTGGGCCTGATAATAAGTGTTTTAAATTTTTAACATCAATAAGTTTATTTTACAATATCTGGTATGAATAATAGTAACCATTCATAGTCTCTGCTATGATCATATAAGGAGTTCAACCGATAATAAACATTATAATTGTTAACTTTGCAATTCAATTGTAACCGAACAATGTATGACAATAGTGAGCCAGGCACCGGTAATTGAAATGGATGGGCGCCGGCTCTATTATACTTTTATTGCCGGAGCCAGAAAAGTCATTGAACATCAGGTTGAGCTTAATAAAATAAATGTATTCCCTGTAAACGATGGTGATACCGGAACCAATCTGGCATCTACCATCAGGGCGGTAGTTGATTCGCTTCACCCACACAGATCGTACAAGATTACAGCTGACAGGATTGCAGAAACAACGCTCGTAAATGCCCGAGGAAATTCTGAAAAAATGGAAACTCTCACCAATAAAAAACCGGCTTCCGTTGTAAATATTTCTCCTATCATCGGTGCCAATACAGGTATTGGAGCTGTGGCACTTCTTTTTGACTAACCGTTCTCCGTATGAGCTTCTTTCATATCTTTTCCCGGGGTCTTCTTATTACAGCTATAGCTTATTCGTCAGCTACAATAATCATTGATGCCCAGAGTGTCCCTAAAGATTTCATTAATCCTCCTCATGAATTTTCCATAATGCCTTTCTGGTTCTGGAATGATACTTTAAAGGATGAGGAAATTGTAAGACAGATAGCAGATTTCGAGGCACATGGTGTTTATGGATTTGTCATTCACCCCCGCATTGGATTGCCTGAAAATGTGAAGTGGTTGTCAGCAGAAATGATTCATTCCATGGATTTAGCTATAAAGGAAGCTTCCCGTAGAAAGATGTATGTTATATTGTACGATGAAGGAATGTATCCGTCAGGTTCTTCAAGCGGCCAGGTAGTTGCCCGAAATCCCGAATATGCAGCACGGGGACTGGCTAAGATTGACCTGAAATCAGGGGAAACCCCAAAACTCCCGGAAGGGGGAAAATTAATTACCGTCATCAATCGGCCAGGTGGTCAGCGTATCGCAATTATTGATAAACCGTCCAGGGGCAATATCAGGGGTCTTCACTATATCGGTGAAGGGAGTAAACAACTGAGAGAAGAGTCCCCTCCTGCCGGAGATATCCTGAATCCTGATGCTGTTACCAGTTTCATGGAACTTGTATATGACCGCTATGGCAAGGAGTTTGGCAAATACTTTGGTACAACTGTCCTGGGGATATTCACCGATGAACCTTCACCACTTGGACGTGGTAGTGAAAGGGGAATGGTTCCCGGGAATGCGTCCCTGCTTCCTCAGATAAAACAGATACTGGGCTATGACATAACTCCTTTTCTTGAAGATCTTTGGTATAATGACAATCCTGATTCAAAAAAACACCGGATCGATTATAACAGCGCGATTAATATTTGTCTGGAAGAAAACTATTATAAACGGTTGGGAAAATGGTGCAAGGACCATGGAATCTCTCTGATGGGTCATCCTGCAGGTTCCATGGATATCGGTGCAGAGCGATATTTTCAGATCCCCGGACAGGATCTTGTATGGAGATATGTTGAACCGGGAAGTAAGGCTCTTGAGGGCCAACACTCGACTATGGCAAAATGCGCCTCAAGTGCAATGCTTCATAGCGGTTTACGTCGTAATGCAAATGAGCTTTACGGTGCTTATGGACACAACCTGACTTACGATGAAATGGGATGGCTGGCTGACTGGTGTTTTGTCCGGGGCCAGAACTTTTTAATTCCTCATGCTTTTTTCTATTCCATCCGTGGACCCAGGTTTGATGAACGACCTCCTGATGTCGGGCCAAACGCCTCATGGTGGAACAAATATAAAGAGTATGCTGATGGCTGCCGCCGGCTGAGCTGGCTAAACACAGATTCAAANCAGGTATGCCATTTGGCGATCCTTTGTGAAGCTACTTTCCTTCCGGATAAATCGGCGAAGATCTGTTACCANCATCAATGTGATTTTAACTATCTCGAGATAAGGCATCTTTGGGAAGATGCGAAAATTGATTCAAAAGGAGTCCATATCGCAGGAATGAATTATAGTACAATAATTATTGATAGTCTGTCAAACATACCCATGGAAGCAAGACCATTATTGAAAATCCTTGCTGCAAACGGCAGACTTATTATTAACAAATACTCCGGCTATTCTTTTTTGTTTGATGGAGCTGTGATCTATCAAACATCCGATGATTTGATAGCTGCTATTGCTAAAAAGATATTGCCCGATATATCCCTGAACACTCCATCGGAGGATATAAGATACCGGCATGTTATAAAAGGGAATGATCATTACTATATTGTTTTTAATGAAGGGACAAATGCTATATCGACGAAAATTAAAGTTTCCGTAAAGGGAACCCTTCAATTATTAAATCCATCCACGGCTGAGACAGTTAATTTAACTGCAGATGAAACAATTTACTTCAAACCTCATGAGTTAAAAATAGTCAGGGCTCAACATAAAAGATTTTGATATTATCTTTAAAAATAATAGTTTGATCATAAATAAATCTAAGATTATGAATAGGAACTCCTTGACAATTATCTTCCTGGTTTTGGTTATTTCACTTCCCGGACTGGCTCAGAACAAACCTGACTATTCAAAGATTGATATTATGCT
>JGI24132J36420_10001283_pt1 | contig 11443 bp, 13 predicted proteins | sample BarGraNGADG00212_3_FD_36420 | JGI IMG/M metagenome (IMG submission 36420) | reverse complement strand
ACTGCGGAAGAGACGCCGACTGCGGAACCAGCTGAAGGGGCGGAAGAGACGCCGACTGCGGAAGAGACGCCGACTGCGGAACCAGTTGAAGGGGGGGAGGAAAATTAAGACAAGTGAGCTTTACGAAGTAAGTGGAGATAAGGCAAAGAGGCGGCGCCAAAACTGTCCGCGCTGCGGCGAAGGAGTCTTTTTAGCCGAACATAAGGATAGATCGTCTTGTGGTAAGTGCGGGTACACGCAGTTTAAAAAATGATCTTCGTTCTCAGGAATGATCGTCCTAGGCCTTGAGGGGACTGCTTGGAATCTTAGCGCAAGCCTAGTGAGTGATGATGAGGTTTTATTCGAGGCGAATTCAGCATATATCCCAACCTCAGGCGGAATTCACCCAAGAGAGGCTGCCCAACACTTCGCTAGTAACGTTATCGGCGTGATTGGCGAAGTTCTAAGTTCAACAGATCCTCGCTCTATTGAAGGGATAGCGTTTTCGCAAGGCCCAGGTTTCGGGCCGTGCTTGCGTATTGTTGGTACTGCTGCCAGAGCCCTTGCTTTAAAGCTCGACGTGCCTTTGGTTGGGGTCAACCACTGCATTGCTCACATTGAAGTAGAACGATGGAAAACTGATCTCTTGGATCCAATGGTACTCTATGTCAGCGGGGCGAATTCGCAAGTGCTTTCGTACCGCCAAAAGAGATATCGCATTCTTGGAGAGACTTTGGACATCGGAATCGGGAACTGTTTGGACAAATTCGCGCGATCAGCAGGATTACGGCATCCGGGCGGCCCTAAAGTGGAAAGACTCGCACAAGAGTCAGAAAGGTACTTACCCATGCCGTACGTCGTCAAGGGAATGGACTTTTCGTTTTCCGGGATCGCTACTGCAGCTCAAGAGGCCATGAAGTCCGCCTCCCTCGAAGATATTTGTTACAGCTTTCAAGAAACTGCTTTCTCTATGCTCGTCGAAGTTTGTGAACGGGCCCTTTCGCAAACAGATAAATCAGATTTACTCTTAGCAGGCGGGGTCGGGGCAAATAAAAGGCTCCAAGAGATGTTAGCTATTATGTGTTCTGAGCGCGGCGCGCGTTTCTTCGCGCCTAAAACGGAGTATTTGCAAGACAATGGCGCAATGATCGCGTACACCGGTCTACTGATGTTATCAAACGGGGTTCACACGCCGATTACCGATTCCGGGGCCAATCCGAACTTCAGGCCAGACGAGGTCGAGGTGCTATGGATCAAGGGATAATCGAGGTCGTCACAGGGGCGGAAGCGGCCGTCTATATTCAAACCCACTCAGTCATTAAAAAGCGCGTTCCAAAGAAATACCGCACGGCAGAACTCGATATAAAATTGCGAAAAGAACGGACAAAGCTCGAAGCGAAAATTCAATCGGATGCGCGAAAAGTTGGTGTGCCGACGCCTATAATACGAGAAGTCAATGGCTTTGATATTACTATGGAACGAGTAGAGGGCCAACCTGTCAGCTTAGTTATAAATGAGACTATTGCTGAACAGATTGGCGAAGTTCTCTGCACGCTTCACTCAGCAGGTATCGCTCACGGCGATCCAACGACACGTAACATGATTGTCTCAAATACGCGGATTTATCTCATTGATTTTGGACTGGCCTCGTATGACAGAAGTCTCGAAGCTCGCGGCGTCGACGTGCATGTTTTTTTTCAAAGCCTTGAAGCTTTGCACGAGAATTACCGTGCGCTCAAAAAAGCGTTTCTAGCAGGCTATGGCAAAAAATGCCAGGATGTAGAGCAGGTAATCTCCAAAGTTGAAGAGATAAAGGGGCGAGGTCGATACCTATGAAAGAGATTAATTTTATCACGCAAAACCGCGGTAAGGTAGCTGAACTGCGGGTTACGGCTAAGCAGTTTGACCTGAAAATTAACCACATTGATGCGTCCTACCCAGAGCTTCAAGCTGACACGCTTGAAGACGTCGTTCGTTACGGACTTGCTTACTGTCAGAACAAGTTCCCTGCACCGTTTATTATTGAAGACTCTGGGCTCTTCGTAGACGCTCTTCGCGGGTTCCCGGGCCCGTTCTCTTCGTATATCTATAGAACTATAGGCAATAGCGGTTTGGTCAAACTTGTAGGCGACGGGGCACCGGCCCGATTTGAGTCACTCATAGGAAGCTACTATAACGATTTTAAGCTGTTCCACGGACAGGTCAAAGGGCGCATAGTCGCTTCAAGAGGCCGTAGCGGTTTCGGATTCGACCCCATCTTCGAACGCGATGGTCGTACTTTTGGGGAGATAACGATCGATGAGAAGAATGCCATTTCGCACCGCAGCAAAGCGGCAGAACTGTTCGTAAAATGGGCAACGACAGTTATATAAGAGGGGTTCATAGAATAGACACCTACACCCAAATAGAAATTATCTGACAGGAATAAGGAGCTTAAATGGCGCGAATGCATGCAAGAAGGAAAGGAGTGTCTGGATCGACTAGGCCGCTTGAAAGTACTGTTCCCATCACGACAACCCCAGAAGAAGNACAGAAACTGGTGGTTGAGCTGCGAAACAGCGGACTTTCTTCAAGCCAAATTGGCATCGTTCTAAGGGACACCTATGGCATACCCGATGTAAAATCGGTGACAAAGAAGAGTCTAACGCAATTACTTCGCGATGGTGGGGTCGCCCCTGAACTCCCTGAAGATTTGTTCAATCTTATCACTAAAGCGCTAAATCTCAGAGATCACCTTGAGGAAAATAAGAAGGATCTCCATAATAAACGAGCCCTTCAACTAACAGAGTCAAAAATTCGAAGGCTTGTTAACTATTACAAGAAAACTGCTGTGCTACCGCGCGAGTGGTCGTACCGGTTAGATACTGTAGAGATGCTCATCTCACGATAGGGTGTGTGCCGTTCGTTTCAGGTTTCTAGAAGCAGACGTGCGACTTGACGTGAGAAAAAGCTGACAGCGGCAAATGTAAGGATTTTGTCGCAACTATTTTTCGCCCACGCAAACAATGATCGCTGCCATTATCGTTTACGAACATCCGCAGGCATCCTTACTTGTCGACGTTCTCCAACCTGATAACACACCTGAAATACTAATGAAGGCTAAGGGGAACAAAGTGCTCACAGTACTGAGAGCTAGCAAGCTCCGGACCGTGATAGCTTCGTGTGATGATTTATTTGCGAATCTCCAGATAGCGCAAACAATGCTTAATGACGATGAAGAGTCGACAGAATCCTAAAGCCCTCACGTAGCGCTTATGTTCGACCTTTTCGCTTCAGGAGACATTAAAAGATCGGAACGCCTCGAAGGTCCTATCTAATCTGCTTAAGATACCGAAGCCACCTTTTTTGGGCTTCGTTTCTTTTTTCAGATTCTGTCTTCACATAATTATCAAGTAGCTTACCTTGCTCAAAGTCTCGCAGTTCGACAGCAGCGCGAATTAGACCTTGAGCTTCTGTGTATAACTCGAGGGCTTGGTGCTCGTCGATATCTTGGCTTTTAATTGCCAATTCATCTTTTTGATTTTCCTCTCAATCGCTATGTAAAGCCTTTGAACTGCCGAAAACTCCTCAGGAGTAAGCTCCCTTTTGTGATTGATCAAACGCCACATAACTTCGTGGAGCGCAACGACTTGGCCGTCAAGCTCAATCTCTTCTGGAATTTCTGTCCCGACGAACGTGAAGAGTCGATTTAACTTAAATAGAAGCTTTTCTCGTTCCTGCTTTGTCAGATTATGCGAGTTCGAAAAATGAACCCCCCAAACGGTAGTTTCGAGAGGTTCTTTAGAGTTTTCGGTCTGCTTCATGGGTGCTTCAGTCACGCTATATACTAACTTTACTACGTGCTTATCAATAATCGTTGCCCCCTATAGGAGATAAAATCGGAACGAATCTGTAAACAGCTTTGCTATAATTGGGTGCCGCACAAAAAATCGTGCACATTTGAAACAAATGATGTCAAATCCACACATTCCCTTTGATTAGCAGCTGTGGACAGTCCCCTTCGTTGCGAACTTAAACAAGCATTTAACATTGATTTCAGTCGCGCTAAAAGCTTAGAAATTGTTCAAAGTGTCAAATAACTCGCAAGAATGCACAAAAACGTTATAAATGCTGGCGCAAAGACTATAAACCTGAGGAAAATAACGTCGCCACTTGTTTTTTAAAACTCAATCATCACATGGCTAGAATACCACGTCATATCGGAATCATTCCCGACGGGAACCGCCGCTGGGCAGTCGCCAGGGGTTTGCCAAAAAAGGCGGGTTATGAATCGGGTTTGCTCCCTGGGTTAGAAGTGCTCAGGTTGTGTACGAATATTGGTGTCAAAGAGGTCACGACTTACGGCTTCACTCAAGACAATACAAAAAGAACCAAAGAGCAAAGGCGAGCATTCCAAAAAGCCTGTATTGACGGCGTCGAGATGCTCAAGCTTGAGGACGCTTGCCTGCTTGTCGTGGGAGACTCAAACTCCCCGATGTTCCCGCAAGAGCTCCGCCCATACACAAAAAGAACCAAGTTTGGCACAGGAAAAATTAAAGTGAATTTTCTGGTCAACTATGACTGGCAATGGGACCTGAAACCTCTCTTTGCCCAGCCAAAATCCACACCGCAGAGCGGAAACGTCAACACCCAGATACGATCGTCCGATGTGTCACGAATTGATTTAATAATTCGGTGGGGGGGTAGAAGACGGCTAAGCGGATTTATGCCGGTACAATCTGTTTACTCTGATATCTATATTGTCGACGATTACTGGCCTGATTTTAAGCCTGAACATTTCTTTGCAGCGCTCGATTGGTATGATAAGCAGGATATCACGCTCGGCGGATAAAACCACCGTCGTATGCTACCTGTGTCCAGATAACATTTCCGAACATCCTTTCCTTGCTGTTAGCTTAGGCAGAGCTCTTTTTGCCGAGATTCGAGTATATCCTAAGTGGTCAGTTAAGCGTCGCAAGCGGTTAAAGAGAGTAAAGAGTGATCCCGAGACGTTACAGCAAAAGAGCTAAATAATTAGAGCTTTTTTTGAGGTTTATGAAGCGGTATTTCCACTGCACGGTCTGTGACGACGTCCATTTTGGAGAGAATCCTCCTGAGGTATGCCCTACGTGCGAAACCATGAACTCCTACAAGGAAGTCACAAAAGACGAAGCTGAAGGGTACCTTTTATAAATGGGATGATAGCACTCTGAAGTTTTTTCAAATATTGCTGATTTTTTTCTAATCTAACGCTCACGTAGATTAGACATCAACGTTAAAAAGTAGCAAAAAAAGACGAGCGCTGCAGATAATAACTTCTGCAGCACGCTAGATTAAACTTGGTCCATCATTGAATCGGACATACCGGCCATTTCCTCTTCTGATGGCCCCTTCGAAAACGTGGCAGCTTGAATCACGTCATCGATTCGAAGGATCATGTTCGCCGCTTCAGTCGCTGAAAGGATAGCCTGCTTTTTAGTTCTCAGAGGCTCTATAACGCTAGGCCACATGTCGATGGCTTTTCCTGTTGAAATCTCAAGCCCCATCGTTTTATTTCCCGATTCGTGGGCAGTCCTCAAGGCAACGAGCGAGTCCATCGGGTCTAAACCCGAGTTTTCAGCAAGCGTTTTAGGGATTATCTCGATCGAGTCGGCAAATGCGATGACCGCGAGCTGTTCCCTCCCACTAAGCGTTGAAGCATATTCACGCAGCTGCATGGCAATCTCTACTTCAGGAGCGCTTCCGCCTGCGACGACCTTACCGTCTTCGATCGCAGCTTGAACGACTCGAACCGCATCATATACAGCCCTGTGCGTCTCTTCGACGATATGCTCAGCGCCTCCGTGAATGACAATACTAACGACCCGCGGGTTCTTACAGTCTTTTATTGTTATCATTGTAGGGACCNCTCTCTAATCAATGCCACAGGTATCACAGCTTGACTCGATATCGGNAGTTTCTTCAATCTCGCCTGCTCGGCCTAAGTCAGATCGGCTCAGATCGTCTAAGCTGGATACAACCCGGGCGCCGGTCACTTTAGAGATCGTCTCAATATCCTCTCGTTTGACGTTCTCAACTGCCATCACATTCTTCCGCGCAAATTGCCATTGGACAAGATCATCGATGCCCTTCTGACAAAACACGACGTTTGCACCGCTTGCAAGAATCTTACTAGCCTTCTCGATAAGCGTTTCGTGATCGCGTTCCATAAAGAGCTTCATCTGAGTAGGATCTTTTATTTTGATTTTGGCATCAGTTTTGGTTTTGGTTAGCTCGAGTGGCTGATCATAGACGAGGACCCGCGCATCGCATACTTTTCGTGGCATTCCCTCAGCGGCGCGTTCTTTATCGATAACAACGCCTTCTACGAGTTCCGAGTCAGAGACAGAACCAGATAATTTCTTTTCAATTCTGATGTCTTCCTCATCGACTTTGACTTTCTTATTGTCCTTTTGAGCAACTTGTTTCGCCGCTGCAACCACGATCTCGGCAAGAACGTCTGTTCCCACATCAGTTCCCTTGCCCGTGAGCGCCGTCTGAGCAATCTTCTTCAAAAGCTCGTCGTCGTCTATCGAAACGCTGCGAGACATCGCTTCTGCAACCTTAACCGCCTTTTCTGCGGCGAGGCTGTAGCCTTTTTCAATGACCGTAGGGTGGACGTCTTGCTCAAGGAGCTCCTCTGCGTTCTTTAATAATTCGCCTGCTAAGATAACGGCTGTTGTTGTGCCGTCGCCTACTTCATCATCCTGCGTCTTAGCGACCTCGACCATCATTTTTGCTGCGGGATGCTCGATGTCCATTTCCTTCAATATCGTAGCACCGTCGTTTGTTATTACTACCTCGCCCATTGAATCAACGAGCATCTTGTCCATGCCTTTTGGTCCAAGCGTAGTACGCACTGNTTCAGCAACGGTCCTGCTTGCGGTAAAATTCATAGACTGGGCTTCTCTGCCCTTCGTCCTTTGTGTTCCTTCACGGAGAATAAGAATCGGTTGACCACCAATCACTGTGCTAACCTCCAACTAAAGTAGAGTTGTTGTTCTATATAAAATTTCTTACAGCGGCTATCTTTGTTCGTCAAAAGACCCGGCAAACGGCGCTCTAATGCTGGACAGAATCAAGCGTTGGTCGCACAACGTCGGTTGAACTTACGGTCGCAGAATCATAGCGCTGTTGCCCGCACTGCTCCGCATGGCGCGCTTGGCTAAAGCCCTTTTAGCGGTGCTTGAAGCAGAACTATGTCATGTATTGATCGGTCGATCGTTACGCACAAAAAAGCCGATTACAAGCAAGGCGGCTACGGCCATGAACGCCCCGTAGAGAAAGGCAAACGTAGGGCCAACGGTTTGCCAGAGCGCACCGGCGATCAGGCTTGCTGGAAAGGCGACGACGCCGACAACAAAATAATACGTTCCGAAAGCGGTTGCTTTTAGGTGCGGAGGGGCAAGATCAGATACGAGCGCTCTGGATACTCCGTCAGTAAGACCGTAATAGAGCCCGTACAAGGGAAAAAGAACCCAGATAACAAGTGCAGATGAAGCGAATGCAAATCCCAGATAGACTATGAAGAAGATCACCAAGCCCATCAATAGAACCGCCTTTCGTCCTATTCTGTCGGAGACGATGCCAAACGGAAATGCAGAAACTGCATATATAACGTTCATAAAGAGGTAGAGCAGCGGTACTACGAGCGTTGGGACACCGAGGTTTTGCGCACGTAAAAACAGGAAAGCGTCGCTTGAATTTCCAATAAAGAAGATGCCCAACCCCAAAAGAAAGGTGCGAAAATTCGCGTCTAACGATCTAAAGGATACCTTGTATAACTGTTTGCTTCGTGGCCCGGCAGCAGTCTCTTTGACGAAAAAAACCACTAGTGCGGTGGCAAGGATACCTGGAATAAACGCGAGTAGGAACAGCCCCTTATAGCTCAGGATGCCGAACAGTGCGACCGCGATAAGCGGGCCGATAACTGCCCCTAACGTATCAAGAGAGCGTTGAAAGCCGAAGGACCTACCCGCCCCGAGACTCTTTGAATCAGATATGATTGCATCGCGCGCTGAGCTTCGTATGCCCTTGCCAAAGCGATCTAAGAACCGAATCGCCAAGACTTGTTGCCATGCGGTTGTGAATGCCAACAGGGGCTTTGCGATCGCAGCAATCGCATAGCCAGCGTACACTAAGGACTTGCGTTTCCCAAACCTGTCGGAGAGATAACCTGAAACAATCTTCAGTATGCTTGCTGCGCTTTCAGCGACGCCCTCAATAAGGCCCACGTCAATGAACGTTGCGCCGAGCGCGTTAACGAGAAAAAGAGGAATGAGCGGGTAAACCATCTCTGTGCTCATATCGGCGAATAGACTTACAATCCCAAGGACTAAGACGTTCATACTTACGCCGAAAATCAGGCCGTCCTTGTGGAATCGCTTCCCAAACATCCGCTCTAAAATGCGACTTAAGAGATTTAAAATTGTAGCGATAAGCTAGCATGCACATCGGCCATTTTGCAGCCGGTCCGAAGCACTTATGGCGACTGTTTTGTGCTATGGGCAAGAGATGGACACCTCTGTAGCGGAGGGTAAGAAGACGTTAGGGCGCAAGACCCCATTCGTATCGCCTAGCAACGTATGTTTACTATTAGGGACCACTTTGAAGGCAGCTAGACGGTTAAGGTTAGCGATAAGATTAAGATTTAACAGCATTTAAGATTNAACAGCACAAAAGATAGTGGAATTATGTTTGAAATCGAAGGAATTTTGGGAAGACAAGTGCTNGATTCGCGCGGAAATCCTACGGTGGAGGTAGAAGTTCTCACGGGTTGTGGTTTCGGCAGGGCAATCGTGCCGTCCGGTGCATCTACTGGATCGAACGAAGCGCTTGAGCTGCGCGACCACGAAACTGAATTCGGTGGAAAAACCGTGTTGCGTGCGGTCAGCAACGTTAACGAAATTATCGAAGAAGAACTCATCGGGATGGACGTACGTGCGCAGCGACTTATAGATCAATCCATGATCGATCTCGATGGAACCCCGAACAAGTCTAATCTGGGAGCAAATGCAATCCTAGGCGTGTCAATGGCAGTTGCTCGTGCGGCTGCGAATTCAGTCAATATGCACCTTTATGAATACTTGGGCGGCCCAAATGCGTGCAGGTTGCCTNTTCCATTAATGAACGTGATTAATGGGGGGGCACATGCAGGCAACGCGCTGTCGATTCAAGAATTTTTTGTAATACCTGTAGGAGCAGAAACGTTTTCTGAAGCCCTCAGAATGGGCGTTGAGACCTATCACGAGCTTAAAATGGTTTTAAAGGCGCAATATGGACAAGGAGCGACGAATGTAGGAGACGAGGGGGGATTCGCCCCGCCGCTTCATTCATCTTCTGAGGCGCTTGACGCCATTACGACTGCCATCGACAGGGCAGGTTATGTTCAGGAGATGCGGCTTGGCGTCGACTGTGCTGCATCTGAGTTCTACAACGACGCCACAAAAACGTATTCCGTAGACGGCAACCGACTATCTCCTACTGAACTGTGCGATTACTATGAGGATTTAATCGACCGATACCCTGTAATACTTATCGAGGATCCACTCAGCGAGGACGCTTTTGACGACTTCGCCCAACTGACGTCACGACTCCGCGGAACGACCATTGTGGGAGATGATTTGTTCGTCACTAACGTGGAACGACTCTCTCGAGGCATTAGTCTCGGAGCGGCAAATGCGTTGCTCTTGAAGTTAAACCAAATTGGTACAATGTCTGAAGCTTTCGATGCCGCTACGCTCGCCTTTCGGAATGGATATTCAGTNGTGGTAAGTCACCGATCAGGAGAGACCGAGGATACGACGATTGCCGACGTTTCAGTCGCGCTGGGCTCAGATTTCATAAAAACGGGCGCGCCAGCCCGGAGTGATCGGAACGCGAAATACAACCAGCTCTTGAGAATCGAAGAATCCCTCGGAGATACTGCGTTTTACCAAGGCCGCCATATGCAGCTCTAACCTCTCGCCGCGAAGCGTAAGTTTCCACAGAGTGTAAAGTCAAGCGAGGGCGAAACACGCACTGTCGACACTAATGAAAAGAAATACCTCGCTGCTCATCGCAAGCTTGTTTACGGTCTTTCTAATAACAACCTGCGTCACTGTAGCTTTTGGGGCCGGAACGGTCGCGGACAGCCAAAACAATCCACTTCAAGACGCCGTTTCGCAGAAAGCAACGTTATCCCCACGCGTATTGTTATTGCAGTCTGCTGAACCAAGCAATTCAACGCAAGCAGGCGGCGCTTTGACAGCTGACAATATAACCCGTATCATCGTTCCAATATCAAAAGTCGAAAACACTTCAAACAGCAACACACAGCTTTTCAGCGGATTTGAGTTTCCAACGTGGCTTTGGGTTCCAGTAATCCTTGTTCTGCTAGTGATTTTGGCATATCTGTTGTTGAAACTGCTTCGTGAGGGTGACAATGGGCCACCCGTCGACAAACGACCTCTTGGACCGGGATCCACTTCTGAAGCTCGCGCACAGCAATCACGGCAAATTCCGATAAATGAGTCGGAGATCGAGGCTGAACGAAAAAACGGCTCACGAGTTACGGCAGAAAGTAAGATCAGAAGTATACCAATAGACGCTTCAGAAGAACTACGAGAGCCGGACGAAGACTCGCCGTGACCCGTAAACTTAGGCCGATATTAGTGACGAGATTTTGATGCGCCGGCCTTACCTAGTGCTAACAAACGGTTAAATGCTCCGCGTCTGCCTTGAACAACAACCTGGAAGTGAAGTTTTTAAGCGCCCGGTCTACTGAGAGCTTATCTTGTCCGCCATCCCACAGAGTAATTACAAGAGTCGTTCTGTGCTCTAAGTTTTGGCAGAGCCCGTTTCGATTTCGACGCATCCCTCGTTTTTTCTAACGCATCATCAAAAAGTAGTTTACTGCGAGTGACAAATATTAATTGGGGAAGATGTCGAGAGTCATAAAAGAAAAGGCAGATGGCGCGACGAAGTACGATCTAGTGGCAAGGGCACTCGATCAATTCAGCGACGAGATCGCTTCAGCGACGTCAATTTTCATCAAACCTAATCTTGTTTCGAAAGAGCCGTACCCGACCACCACCGACCCACAACTTCTCGATACAGTTCTAGATTTCCTCTCAGACCACGCCCTAATGGTAGGAGATGGGCCTGCGTTCGATGCCCCCCTAAATGCGTTTTTCGATCGAAAGACACGAGNCGTGACTACGAATCATCCGCTGAAGCGTGTTTGCGATGAGCGCGGCGTTAAATTCACCAATCTCAATAAGGGTCCTTTTGAGAAACGGCGAAGCGACCGCGGGTTTAAACTCTCTTTGTCGACGGTTCCACAATCATTCGATCTAAAAATCTCTCTGCCAGTGCTGAAAACGCACGCCATTTGCTCGCTGACAGGAGCCGTGAAGAACCAGTTTGGATTGGTTAAACCGATAGAACGTGCCCGCTTACACGCCAG
>JGI24132J36420_10001282_pt1 | contig 11455 bp, 7 predicted proteins | sample BarGraNGADG00212_3_FD_36420 | JGI IMG/M metagenome (IMG submission 36420) | reverse complement strand
ATACGGCAGCGAAGCACGACACCGTCGTGTTCATCCCGGCCTGGAACGAGGAACGGAATCTGCCGGCCGTTCTGGATCAGCTCCGCCGCGAGCTGCCGGAAGCGGACGTTCTCGTTGTCGACGACGGATCGACCGATCGCACGGCGGAGGTCGCGCGGGCGGGCGGAGCGAAAGTGCTGTCCTTTGCCGAGAATCGCGGGCTCAAGATCGGCATCGCGGCCGGCTACGACTGGGCGCTCGAGCAGGGCTACGCCTACTGCGGCCGAGTGGACGCCGACGGTCAGCATCCGCCCGCCGAGCTCGCGCGCCTGCTTCGGCTCGTACGCGACGACCGCTGCGATGTCGCCGTTGGCTCGCGCTTCGTCTCGGGAGAAGGCTATGCACCCTGGCGCTACCGNCCNAGCGGAGCACGCAGGCTTGGCACCGCGCTGCTTCGGCGCGCGATGGGGCTNGTGCTGCGGCGACCGTTCGCAGATGCGACNAGCGGCATGTATGCGGTCAACGCAAAGGCGCTGCCCTTGCTCGCGCTGCCGTTCACGAGCGAGGCGCCCGAGGTTGAGGCACTGCTCAGGATCGCCGGCGCGGGGCTCAGGCTCGAGGAGGTGCCGGTGAACATGAACGAGCGGNCCTCCGGCGANTCGAAGCTACAGGGAGAGAAGGCGATTCGCCTCGTGGCGACCGTGATCGGGGTGCTCGTGCTCGTGAAGCTGGCGCGCTCGCGCCGCCGTTGAGGGCTGCGGTCAACTCCGGTTTGAATTCCCGGGTCGAAGTAGGTATGAACTGAGCATGCGCCGCGCCGGAGAGGACGCACCCGCTTGAGCGCGCTCGCCGCAACAACGGCCGAGTTGTCGCGCTGGCAGTTCGCGATCACGATCATCTACCACTTCCTCTTCGTCCCGATCACGATCGGGATGGGGCTCTTCGTCGCAGGCCTGCAGACCGCCTGGTACCGCACCAAGCAGGAGCGCTATCAGCGTTTGACGGTCTTCTTCGGGAAGATCCTNATCATNAACATTGCCCTCGGTGTCGTCACGGGCATCGTGCAGGAGTTCCAGTTCGGCATGAACTGGGCCACCTACTCGCGCTACGTCGGCGACGTCTTCGGCGCGCCGCTGGCGATCGAGGGGCTCGTCGCCTTCTTCCTCGAATCGGTCTTCATCGGGCTCTGGATCTTCGGCGCCGAACGGCTCAGCCCGCGTGTGCACCTGGCGACGATCTGGGCCGTGGCGATCGGATCGNTCATGTCGGCCTACTTCATTCTGGCCGCCAACTCCTGGATGCAGCACCCGGTCGGCTACCGCAAGGTCAACGGNCGGGCGGAGATGACCTCACTCTGGACGATCATGACGCAGGCGAACCTGCTCGAGGCCTTCGCGCACGTCATGTCGGCGGCGGTCGTCACGGCCGGGGCGCTCGTGCTGGCCGTGTCCGCCTATCACCTGCTGAAGAAGAACGAGGTCGAGCTGTTTGCTCACGCGGCGCAGATCTCGCTGGTTGTGCTCCTGATCGGAGGGATCTCGGTGACCACCTGGGGTCATCTCCAGGGGCAGCTGGTGTCGCGCGAGCAGCCGATGAAGATGGCCGCCGCGGAGGCTCTCTTCAAGACCGAAAAGCCGGCGAGCCTGTCGCTGTTTGCGATCACGCCGTTCGAGAAGTACCCGAGCAAGACCGACTTCAACATCACCGTCCCGCACCTGCTCTCCTTCCTCACCGACTGGCACTGGAACAGCAAGGTCGAGGGCATCAACTACTGGCAGCGCCAGTATCAGAAGGAGTACGGCGCCGGAAACTACAAGCCGATCGTGGCCGTCAACTACTGGTCGTTCCGCCTGATGGTCGCGATCGGGACGCTCTTCGTCGGCTGGGCCACGCTCGGGCTCTGGCTCGTTCGCCGGCGCAGGCTCGAGCAGTCGCGCCGTTTCCTTCGCTTGTCGATTCCACTCTTGGCGCTTCCCTTCCTCGCCAACACGTTCGGCTGGCTACTCAGGGAGATGGGGCGCCAGCCCTGGGTCGTCGAGGGCTTGCTCAAGACCTCCGACGCCTTCTCGCACGCGGTCAGCGTCCAGGCGGTCGCCTTCACGCTCGCCGGTTTCGTCCTCGTCTACACGCTGCTCGCGGCGATCGAGACCTGGCTCGTCGTCTCCGTCGTCAAGGGCGGACCGGCGCCGCCGGCCGGCGAGGACGAGCAACCGAAGCAGATCGAGCTGGGGTACTGAGTGAACGGCAGCTTCCTCAGCTTGCAGGGCTTCTGGTTCGTCGTCATCGGCGTGCTCTGGGCCGGCTACCTGGTGCTCGAGGGCTTCGACTTCGGGGTCGGCATGCTGATGCGCCTGATCGGGCGCGACGATGCCGAGCGCAAGGCCGTGATCGGGACGATCGAGCCGGTCTGGGACGGAAACGAGGTCTGGCTGATCGTCGCCGGAGGCGCCACCTTCGCCGCCTTCCCGAACTGGTACGCGACCCTGTTTTCCGGCTACTACATCGTCTTCTTCCTGATCCTGATCGCGCTCATCTTCCGCGGCGTCGCGATCGAGTACCGCGTCAAGCGCCCGGAGCGGCGCTGGAGATCGGCCTGGGAGCTGGCGATCGTGCTCGGCAGCGCCGTGCCGGCCTTCCTCTGGGGGCTCACCTTCGCCAACATCATCCACGGCGTTCCGATCGACTCGCATGGTGAGTTCTCGGGCGGGCTGCTCGATCTCTTCGGCGGCTACGCGATCCTCGGCGGCCTCGCCTCGCTTGCCCTGTTCGCCTTCCACGGCGCCGTCTTCCTCGCCCTGCGCACCACAGGCGAGGTGCGGCGGCGAGCGAAGGCATTCGCGATTCGCCTCGTGGTGCCGGCGGCGGCGCTTGTGCTTGCGATCTTCGTCTGGAGCGGCGCCGGCTCGGGCGCCATCGACGGGAAGTGGATCGCGGCGGCGCTCTTAGCCGGAGTCGCCTCGGTGCTTCTGACGCTCTCGCTCGGGCTTGTCTTCCGCGACCGCGACGGCGCCGCCTTCGCCGCGACCGCGCTGGCCATCTGCTCCAGCGTCGCCGCCTTCTTCGTCGCCCTCTACCCGAACGTGCTCGTCTCGAGCACGAGGCAGGGCAATTTCTTCGGCACGGTTACCACGGTTAACAACCTGACCGTCTTCTCGAGCAGCTCCTCGCATCACACGCTGGCGCTGATGGCGATCGTGGCGCTGATCTTCACTCCGATCGTGCTCGTTTACCAGACCTGGACTTACTGGGTCTTCAGGGCGCGATTGCGCGGCGACTCCCTACCGGGTGAAAAGCTGCTGGGCGGGTCGGACGGCCGGCCGACTTCGTAGTGGGTCCGCTCGACCGAAGACTGTTACGAGAGACGCCGGCGATCAGGCGCTTCCTTGTCGGCGCCTGCGCCCTGGCGGCACTCTTCGCCTTGCTCGTGATCGTCTGGGCCGAGCTGATCGGGCGAATCGTCACGCGGGTGTTCCTGAAAGGCGGCGACCTGGCTTCGATATCGAGCCTGCTCGCCGTGCTCGTTGCGATCGCCGCGCTTCGAGCCGCGATTGGCTGGGCGCTGGAGACGAGCGGCCAGGCGACCTCCCGGCAGGTGCGCGGCCGTCTGCGCCGGCTCGCGCTCGAGCGAGTCTTTGGGGCGCGGCCCGCGGCCCTTGGCGACCTGCGCACGGGCGAGGTGGCAACAAGCGTCACGAGCGGGCTCGACGCGCTCGATCCCTACTTCTCGCGCTTCCTGCCCCAGCTCGTGCTGGCCGGGGTGGTAGCGCCGGCGATTCTCGTTTGGGTCGCCTTCCGCGACCCGGTCTCGGCGCTGATCATGGCGGTCACGCTCCCGCTCATTCCGCTCTTCGGCGTGCTGATCGGCAGCGCGGCCGAGCAGAGGACGAAGCGTAGGCTGCGCGCCCTCTCGCTCATGAGCGCCTACTTCCTCGACGTGGTGCGCGGGCTGGCGACGCTGCGTGCCTACCGGCGCGGCCGCGCGCAGGTGGAGACGATCGCCCAGACGAGCGAGCAGTTCCGCGAGGAGACGATGGGCACTCTTCGCGTCGCCTTTCTCTCGGCGCTGGCGCTCGAGCTGGCCGCGACGATGTCGATCGCGCTGATCGCAGCCGTGATCGGCATCCGCCTCGTGAACGGAAGCGTCGAGCTCGCGCCCTCCTTCGCGGTGCTCGTTCTCGCGCCCGAGCTGTACCTTCCGCTGCGGGCGGTCGCGGCTCAGTTTCATGCCTCCGCCGACGGCCTGGCTGCCGCGCGCAGAGTCTTCGAGCTGATCGACCTGGCGCCGGCGGTGACGGCACCGGTAGCCGCCTTCGTGGCGCCCGACCCGAGCTCGGCCGCGATCCGGCTGGAGAAGATCGACTTCGCCTACGAGGGCCGAGCCGCGCCGGTTTTCTCGGGCTTCGACTGCGAGATCCGGCCCGGAGAACGGCTACTCGTCGCCGGCGAGAGCGGCGCGGGAAAGACGACGGTGCTATCGCTGCTACTTCGCTTCGCCGATCCGCAGCANGGCCGAATCACGGTCGGGGGCGTCGACCTGCGCGATCTCGATCCCGACGAGTGGCGCCNCCGTATCGCGTGGCTGCCGCAAAATCCGCGGCTACCCGCCGGAACGATCGCCGAGGTGCTCAGATTCGCCGCGCCGGAGGCAAGCGAGGAACAGCTCTCGACAGCCCTCGAGGCGGCGGGTTGCACGACGCTCGTCGCCGCCTTGCCGGACGGGCTCGACACGAGGGTGGGCGAGGGCGGGCGGCAGCTCTCGAGCGGCGAGCGGCGGCGGATCGCTCTGGCGCGGGCGCTCGTTCGCGAGGCGCCGCTGCTGCTGCTCGATGAGCCGACCGCACATCTCGATGCTGTAGCGGCGGCGCAGATTCTGCTGGCGCTGGAGCGGCTGGAGCGGAAGCAGACGGTCGTGATCGCCAGCCACGACGCCTCGCTGCTACCTGTGGTCGAGCGCACGATCAGGCTCGGGGGGGCTTCGGGATGAGCCCCGCGCTTCGCCGCATGCTCGCCGAGGCTCGTCCGCTGCGCCGNCGCCTGGCACTCTCGATTGTGCTCGGCGCCTGCTCGNTCGCGGCCGCAATAGGCCTGATGGCGACCGCCGGCTATCTGATCTCGAAGTCGGCGCTGGAGCCGCCCATCCTCTCGCTCGGTGTTGCGATCGGCCTGGTGCAGCTATTCGGCGTCTCGCGGGCGGCCTTTCGCTACCTCGAGCGCCTCGTCTCGCACGACGCGGCCTTTCGCTTTTTGGGGCGCCTGCGCGTCTCGTTTTTCGAGCGCCTGGAACCACTCGTTCCCGGCGGGCTCGGCACGGCCCGCACGGGCGACCTGCTCAGCCGCTTCGTCGGCGATGTCGAGACGATGCAGTTCCTCTTCTTGCGGGCGCTGGCGCCGCCGCTGGTGGCGCTCGTCGCTTGCGCGGTCGCGGTCGCGGCGGCCGCCATCGTGTTACCGGTCGTGGCACCGGTGCTCGGGGCGGGGCTCGCCACCGCCGCGCTCGTCGCCGCCGCGGCCACCGGGCGGGCGACGAGAGCTAGCAGCCGGTACGAGGCGCCCCTGCGCGCAGAGCTCACAAGCGAGATAGTCGAGGCGCTCGCGGCCGGCCCGGAGCTGGTCGCCTTCGGTCGCCTCGACTGGGAGCTGGAGCGAGTCGACGCGCTCGATCGTGGTCTGGGGCGGCTCGCCTGCCGGCACGGGCGAATCGCCGCGATGGGCGATGCGCTCGTCCTTCTCGCCTCGGGCATCACACTGGCCGCCGTGCTCGCGGTCTCGACGTCTGCGGTCGCGGACGGAAAGCTCGCCGGTGTTTGGCTGGGGATGCTCGCCCTGCTTGCGCTCTCGTCGTTTGAGGCCGTGCGCCCGCTTCCGGTCGCCGCTCGGCAATCGGGCGCGGTGGCAAGCGCCGCCGAGCGCCTGTTCGAGCTGACCGAGCGCGCGGCACCCGTGAGCGAGCCGGCGAGCCCGCTACCGATTCCCGATACCGGGGTGCTCCGGCTCGAGGATGCGCGCCTGCGTTACGCCCCGCATCTGCCCTGGATCCTGGACGGAGCATCGCTCGAGCTCGGGCCGGGACGGCGAGTGGCGCTGGTGGGGGGTAGCGGCGCCGGAAAGACGACCATCGCCGGCGTTTTCGTCCGCTTCCTCGAGCTCGACAGTGGCCGCGCGACTCTCGACGGCCGCGATCTGAGCGACTACGCCTCCGACGACGTGCGCGGTCTGGTCGCGCTCGCCGATCAGGATGCCCACCTTTTCTCGACGACCATCCGCGAGAACGTCCGCTTCGCCCGCCCCGGCTCGAGCGACGATCAGATCGCCGCGGCGCTTCGGCGCGCGGGCGTCTGGAGCTGGGTCTCGTCCCTCCCAAGCGGGCTCGACACCTACGTGGGCGAGACGGGCGACCAGGTCTCGGGCGGCCAGCGGCGGCGGATCGCGCTGGCGCGCGCCTTCCTCTCGGGCGCCCCTCTGCTCATCCTCGACGAGCCGACCGCCCACCTCGACCGCGCCACCGCCGAGGCCATCCTCGAAGATCTCCTTTCCGGGGCCGACGACACGGGCCTGCTCGTGATCACGCACGACCCGCTGATGCTCGACCGCTTCGACGAGGTGCTTCGGCTCGAGAACGGCCGGATCGTGTAGCAAGGCGCGAGGCAACCGATGTCTCACCCATAATGGCCACCCTGCTCTGGGCCGGCGCTCGAATCAGGCGGCGATCTCTTGCAGCAGCTCGAGCAACTCGGCGCGCTGGAAAGGCTTTTGCAGCACGCGGATCCGCGCTTGATCGTCCACACCGAGGCGTTCGAGCACCTTCGCGTCGATCAGCCCGCTGGAGAGAATCACGGGTACCGAGTGGCCGCGCTCGCGTAGCGTTCGCAGCGCCTCCTCACCGTTCATGGTGGGCATCACCATGTCGAGAAGTACCGCCTTGACCTCGGCGGAGTAGCGAGAGACAAGGTCAACCGCTTCCCGGCCATTCCTGGCGCTGACGACCCGATAGCCGGCCTGCTCGAGCATCACCGTGGCCACCTGACGCACCTTGGGCTCGTCGTCGGCGATAACGACTATCCCCTGATCGCGCTCGACCGTCTCGTGACGGCGCCCGCGCGGCCCGGCGCCGGTCTCGAGCGGGAGCAGAACGCGCACCCTCGTCCCGCGGTCGGGCTCGGAGTAGATGTTCAGCGTTCCTCCGTGCGCACGGACGATCCCGAGCACCGCCGGCAGCCCCAGACCGCGGCCGGCGAACTTGGTGCTGAAGAAGGGCTCGAACATGCGCACCTGAGTACCGGTATCCATGCCGCAGCCGTTGTCGACGACCTCGATGAAGGCGTAGCGGCCCGCGGCGACCTGATCGCCCAGGTAGTAGAGGTCGAGAGCCATGGGATCGACGTCAACCTCCCCGGCGCGCACACGCACCTGCCCGCTCGGGTCGCGCAGCGCCTCGACCGAGTTNCCGATCAGGTTTGCGAGCAGCCGCCGCANCTGGCTGGAATCGGCCTGAACCTTGATCGGNCGTTTCTCGAACTCGAGCCTGACGTCGGCCTCGCGAGTGAGAAGGCGCAGGTCGTCGAGCGCGCGCACAAGTAAACGTTCGAGGTCGATCTGCTCGGGGCGGAAGCTCGAGCGGCCGGCGAAGGCCAGGATCTGGTCGGTGAGCTCGGCCGCCCTCTTCGCCGCCTGCTCGATCTGGCCGAGGCGGTCCTGGAAGCGGTGAGTCGAACGGCACGTCGCGCTTGATCAGGGTCGTGTTCCCGATCACCGTGAGCAGAAGATTGTTGAAGTCGTGCGCGATGCCGCCGGCGAAGAGACCGAGGCTTTCGAGGCTCCCCGTCTCCGTCCGGCGCCGCTGTCGCCCGTCTTGATCCTCGATCCGGCGCAGGCCCACGAGAATGCGAGGCGTTCCTTCGGCGTAAACCAGAAGCAGGCGCAGGTCTAGCGAACGACCGTCACGACAGCTCCACTCGAGCTCGGTCTCGGCGCTCTCCTTGCTGGCAAGACAGGATGAGAGAGCTTGCGTGAAGGCCGAGCGCGCACTCTCGGAAGCGATTAGCTCCGTCAACTCACGGCCCTTGCCCTCGGCGCACTGACTGCCGAGCATGGCTTCGGCGCCCTTGTCCAGGGAAAGCAGGGCGCCCTTCTCGTCCAACTCGATGAGCCCGTCGCTCATGCGGGCGAGAATCTCCTCGAGCAATCTCGCGCGCTTCTCGGCCGCCGGTGCCCCCTGGATGGAAGCGACGTGTCGCACACTCATATTCTCGGCCTCCCGTATGGCGCGTCCATACCCGTAACGAACGCCCGGGCTAGCCCGAGGCGCGCGTCCTGTCACACGGGGCCGCGTCCGAGACGGCTCCGCGCTTGCGGAAGCTCCTCGCTAGAGTCTCACCGTCTCGAGGAGCCGGATGAAGAGCTTTCGCTACGTCATCGTCGATGTCTTCAGCAAGCGGCCACTGGCCGGGAACCAGCTCGCCGTGTTCACCAACGCAGAGCCGATTCCCGAGCACCTGCTTCAACCGCTGGCCAAGGAGATCGGTTTCTCCGAGACCGTCTTCTGCTACCCGGCCGAGGCCGAAGGACACGTTCGGATTCGCATCTTCACGCCGGCGAGCGAGCTTCCCTTCGCCGGGCACCCGACGCTTGGAACGGCGTTTGTGTTGGCGGCTCCGATGCAGCTGGGGTCGATCGGGCTCGAGACGGGCTCCGGCCTGGTCACGGTCGAGCTTGAGCGAGGCGGAAGCGGGCGCATCCTCTTTGGTCGCATGAGTCAGCCGCTGCCGCGGGTCGAGCCCTTCGCGCGGGCTGCCGAGCTGCTCGCGGCGCTCGATCTGGAGCGGAGCGAACTTCCGGTCGAGCTCTACGACAACGGCGTCGCTCACGTCTTCGTCGCGCTCGACTCGGAAGAGCGGGTCGCTGCGCTCGCGCCCGATAGCAAGGCGTTGGCGGCATTCGGCTCGATCGGCGTCAACTGCTTCGCCGGCGCCGGCGAGAAATGGAAGACGCGCTGCTTTGTCAGCGGGCTCGGAATCAGCGAGGATCCCGCCACCGGCTCGGCCGCCGGACCGCTCGCTCTGCACCTGGCCCGTCACGGAGCCGTCTCCTTTGGCGAGGAGATCGAGATACGCCAGGGCGAGGAGATCGGGCGACCGTCGTTCCTCTACGCCAGCGCACACGGAACCAGCGAGGCCGTCTTGCGCATCGAGGTCGGCGGCTGCGCGGTGGTGGTCGCCCGCGGCGAGTTCGCGCTCCCGAGCACGGACTAGTGCGCCGGCGCCAGGCGCCGGCTGAGCATGGCGCCGACGAAGACCGCCGCGCGCCGAGCCGCGACGCGCGGCGAGCGCCCGCGACTGCGAGCGGCGATGTAAATCGCGGCAAAGGCGTCGCCGGCTCCGGTCGCCGCGGCGTTCGCCACAAGCGGCTTGGCGGGCACCTCGGTCAACTCCCCGGCGGTCCAGATCAGCGCGCCGCGCGAGCCGCGCGTGACGATCACTTCAGGCACCTCCAGGCTGGCCAGGCTTTCCGCGTTGACTTGCTCGAGAATGGCCTCGGCCTCCTCTTCGGCGAGCTTGAGCACGCTGACGTGGCGGAGAAGCTCGCGGTCGAAATTGGCGTCTAGCGCGAGCGGCCCGAGCTGGGGCGAGCGCGCTAGGCCCTGCCCGTCGAGCGAGAGAATGCGGTCACGCGCAATCTCGGCGAGAGCGGCCGCGGAGAACTCGTCGCGCAGTAGCGGCGCCACGTGCACCCACTCGCAAGGCTCGAGCGCTGCGCGAACCCAGCTTCGCACCTCCTCTTCCGTCCAGCCGTCGCCGACCGAAGTGACGGCCATGACCCGGTTGTCGCCGTCTCTGATCAGCTCAAAGCCCGTCGTGGCCTCGGCCGGACGCCAGCTGACCGGGATCCCGAGTGCGAGCACCGGCCCGAGCAATAACCGCCGATGCGCCGCAGAACACTTGGCGACGATGCGAGAGGGACTTGCCAGCAGACTCAGCGCCCGCGCAGCGTGGTACGGGCAACCGCCCGGAAACGGCTCGCGCCCGGGCGCACTGTCAAGCGAGAGGCTGCCGACTATCGCAACAGGACGCACATGCTGACTGTATCGCGGCTCAAGCGATCGAATCAGACGACTGGCGGGCTCGGCTCGCGCGTGCTCGCGAGAACGTTCAGGAGCGCGCTCAAGGCGAAAGCGAGGGCAAACGACGGTAGCGAGGCGCCAAGGCCCCAACTCCTCGCGTGCAGATGCGTAACCAGATCGACCCACCAGGACGGGCCGGTTGGTATCAGCCACTGGTAGAGGACGAAGCCGGCCAGCCAGGCACCGAGCTGGGCCGGCCGCAGCGCCGGCGCGCGGAACACCGCATCCCGGTCGTAGCCGCGATGCACCAGCCAGTCGGCGGCGAGCACCCCGAAGAGAGGCACGAAGAACGAGCCCAGCAGGTAAAGGAAGGTCTGATATTGAGCCAGATGGATCGTCAACGCGCCGAGGGTCGAGACGGAAGCGGCGACGAGAATCAGCATCCGCTGCGAGGCGCGCGGAACCAGGTTCTGGAGCGAGAGGGCGGTCGAGTAGACGTTGGCGAACGGCTCCTTTGTCTCGTCCACACCGAGCGCGAAGAGCGCCAGCCCGCTGGCGACCCCGCCGCCTGCGATCGCTGTCATCAGCGAGGTCGCATCGCCGAGGCCGTGCGAGAGCAAAAGGACAGCGCCGAGCGCGTAGAGCCAGATGTTGGGAAGCAGATAGCCGAGGCCGGTACCCCAGAAGGCGCGCTTGTCGCTACGAGAAAAACGCGTGTAGTCGGCCACGAGCGGAAGCCACGAGATGGGCATCGCCACCACGAGATCGACTCCCTGCCAGCCGAGCCCGCCCTTGCCGGGATGCGACCAGAGCCGCTGCAAGCCCGCATCGTGCAGCGCCCACCAGGTCAGGTAGGCAAGCGAGGCGAGCACCACCCAGATTGCAAAGCGCTTGACCCAGAAGTGGACGAAGCGCACCGGCCCGAGCAGGGCGAGCGCAGTCGTCGCCGCAGCGGCGATCAGCGTCCAGAGCCAAGCGGCACGGAAGCCGAAGAGGCGTTGAGAGAGCGCGGCGGCGGCGGTCGCTATGACGATCAGCTCGAACACGGTCCAGCCGAGGTTTTGAATCACGTTGAGCACCGTGGCGAGATACGAGCCGCGCCGCCCGAGGGGCGCCCGCAGCAGTACCATCGCCGGCACTCGCGCCTGCGCCCCGATCAACCCGGCGAAGGCGAGCATCGCGTTGCCGACGAGACCCCCGACGACGATCGCCAGAAGAGCGTCCCTGAGCGAGAGTGCTGGAACGAGGAGGGTCCCGGCGACCAGAACGAGCAGGCTGAGCCCCAGGCTGCTCCAGAGTAGGCTGGTGTCGAACAGGCCGAGCAGGCGCAGGCGCTCGGGTACCGGCTCGATGCCCCAGTTCGGTGTCTCGTGGCTCATCGCTCTCCCTTCGCTGGCATTACCCAGATCAGGTTCGGCG
>JGI24132J36420_10001276_pt1 | contig 11482 bp, 10 predicted proteins | sample BarGraNGADG00212_3_FD_36420 | JGI IMG/M metagenome (IMG submission 36420) | reverse complement strand
AAGTCATGGGAGATACTACAGGAAATCCATATTTCAACCAGATCGTTGGCGAAACGCCAGAAGCTATAAAGAAATATATTGACTGGTTCGTGGAAATATGCGATGACGTACCATTCCTCATCGATTCCTCAGACGGCCATACAAGGGCAGCAGCCGCAAAATACGTCAAAGAGATAGGNGTTGAGAAACGTGCTATCCACAATTCCATAAATGCCAGTATAGCTGCAGAAGAGATCAAGGCTATCAAGGAAAGTAAAATNACATCAGCAATTGTTCTGGCATTCAATGCCACAGACCCAAGCGTCGAAGGCAAACTGCAGATCCTGGAGAAGGGAGGCACAGGACAGACAAAAGGTATGCTCGATGTCGCAAAGGAAGTCGGGATCACAAGACCCCTTGTCGATGTAGCAGCTACTCCTCTTGGAGCAGGTTCCGGAGCCACCATCAGGTCAGTCCTTGCCATCAAAGGCAAATTAGGATTGCCTGTTGGAGGAGGTTTCCATAACATGGCTTCAGCATGGGACTGGATGAAGAAATACAAAAAAACAGACCCGGACGCCAAGACAGAATCATGGCCACCAGTGGATATCGGCACAAACCTTGTCGCACAGATAATGGGCGCAAATTTCTTGCTTTATGGCCCGATCGAGAATGTAAAGAAAGTTTTCCCTGCGGTAGCAATGGTTGACATAATGCTGGCCGAAACCGCACAAGACCTTGGCCTGAGTGTGCTGGCTGAGTCACATCCAATAAAGAAATTGGTGTAATTTACACCGATTTTTTTTATCTTTCTATTTTTTCTGCGATCAATTTTCCAAGCTTCCTGCATTCCAGAAGTGCTTCTTCTTCGGGATTACGCTTTATGCGAAGAGGCGGCTCGATCACATTCATGCCATAGCTGGAAAGCATCTTTGCTACAACAAGTGGTCCTTCTCCGCTCCAGCCATATGACCCGAAAGCTGTTCCCACCTTGCCTTTAAGAGTGACTTTTGCCAGGCTTTCTGCATATTTAATAACCGTTGGCATGCCTGCGCCCTTATAAGTAGCAAGACCTATTGCTATGGCATCTGCGTTTTCAACATCGCCCGGGGAAACTTCATCAACTTTCTTTAATATAACATCAAGACCCGCACTCTTTGCCCCTTCTGCGATGGCTTTTGCCATCAAGCCTGTATTTCCGAATCCTGTGCCATAAATTATTGACAGTTTCTTTGCCATTTTCATCACCTCATTCTACTTTATTGAACATCTCTTTGGGNGCGTTGCAGATAGGACATTTGTCGGGTGCATCACCCTCTACTGTATGTCCACATATCTGGCAAACATGATAATCAGATTCTTTATTCTTACCAAGGTTTTCAAGAGCTTTCTTGTACAGGCTGGCATGGACCCTTTCTACCCTGTTCGCCACATCCAAGCTGAGGATAACTGCATCCGATGCATTCTCTTTCTTTGCTTCCTCGATAAATCTCGGGTACATTTCCTTGAATTCCTCAGTTTCACCCGCTATGGCGCTTTTTAAATTATCTATTGTTTTCCCGACGCCGCCCATCACTCTAAGATGGTTCTTTGCATGCACCGTCTCCGCATCCGCTGCTGCACGAAATAGTCTTGCCACCTGTTTATATCCTTCCTGATCTGCTTTTTCAGCAAAAGCAAGATATTTCCTGTTCGCCTGCGATTCGCCTGCAAAGGCTTCTTCTAAATTTTCCTGTGTTGTCATATATGATCTCCTTTTATTTCCATGAAATTGATTACTTAAATTCTCCCAGGAACTATTGGCCCGGTAGGTTATAACGTTGTCTATCTTTCAGTTCTTACTCAGAAATAAGTATCTAAATTCTCCTCACAGGCATGTGATTTTTAAAAACAGCATAATAATAATTAGGGTTATAATGAGCATAAAAATCTTAAGGTATCTATATATCTTTATAATACTTTTCTATATTGGATAAATCAATAAGAAGTCCCTAATTTCAGCAAGGATGATGAGTCTCTCTGGCCCACCTGCTACAAAATAGTTTATTGAAGTGAACATGAAAAATCTTGAAATCAAACAACCTGAAGAAAAGTATACACTTGGCATTAAAGAATTGGATAATGCCATAGGCGGAATAAGAAAAGGCTCAAATATAATGCTGATCGGTCCGCCAATGAGCCAAAAAGAAATTATCCTGTACAATATAATGTATCATGGCACAGCGATAAATGAAAATGCAGTAATAGCAGTAACTACTCGTGAATCTGCGACAAATGTTATGGATTGGTTCAAAGAGAACAAATTAGTACTTCCGATGTCAAGGATCGGGATTATCGATTGCATAACAACATCGATGGGAGTGGCCCCATCTGAGAATGAAAATGTCAAAATTGTCTGCAGTCCTTTGGATTTGACTGGAATAGGAGTACGGATAAGCCAGTTTTTTGAGGATTTCTTAACTAAAAAGAATAATCCGAAAATCCAGCTTCATATCAATTCACTTTCTACAATATTGATGTATTCAAATATCCAGACAGTTTTCAGGTTCATGCATGTTTTTACAGGCCGTATCAAGGCAGCTGGAGGCCTGGGAATATTTGTAGTGGATAGCGGCATGCATGACGATCATACAATAGCGACATTAAAACAACTTTTTGATGGTATCATTGAGATCAAAGAGGAAAATGACAGGAATTACATAAGAACTGTCGGACTGTCATCAAAATCCACCCCCTGGCTTGAATATGAGGTCGAAAGAGGAAAACTGAGGATTAACAGATGACATATGATAATGGAATTAACTCAGGAAATACCCTACAGAAAACTGCAGGATGTTTGCGCTTTTTTGTATTCAATTTTGAAAATAAAATACTTTGCTAATTCCATTTTCTCCATCTATCAATTTTACTTCTTTAAGCCTTTTTTCACTTTTTCTGCAAGATCTTTTCCCAGTCGTTTGGATTCTTCAAGATCTTTTTCTAAAGGTGCATACTGGACACGTAAAACCGGATCAATAACTTTCATTCCAATATCTCGCATCTTCTCTGCGATCAGACCGGGGGCCTCTCCGCTCCATCCATAAGAGCCAAAAGCTGCTCCTGGTTTGCCTGAAACATTTGCCTTTCCAAGGTTTTCAATAAATTTCTCCATTGGCGGCAGTATCTTATAATGAAACGTTGAAGATCCAATTGCAATCGCATCAGCAGATTTTATATCATCTATCTTCGCTTCATGAAAATTAAAAGCTTCTGCATCAACATTTCTTGATTTTGCACCTTCGACTATGGCATCAGCCATGGCTTTTGTATTTCCTGACGTACTTAGATATACTACAACGACTTTGGTCATATTTTTCCTCCCATGCATATGAGAAAGTTCGATGTTTCAATACCCCTTTCTCATAATAACATTAAAAATTATTATAGATAAAACTTCCCCCTGACTTGTTCAAAACCTCTTTAACACTCTTGCAGCGCAAGGAATATAACTCAAACGCACCTCATCGTCAGACCCAAGGATAGCCATTGGATTTCCATCGATATTCAGGCAGGTTCCTTCTTTTAATCCTCTGACTATGACTTCATCCCCCTCCCTGAAACTTGCGGTCCTGGTCACAATCGGTTCCATTTCCAGGAATTCTTCCTGCTGGATGCCATAATTGATGAGAGGTTCGCTGGTAATTGATATCCCGGCAGGTAAATCAAGAGCAGTGGCAAGGGATGTCCCCCCAGCAAGCCCTTTACCAAGATATCTTTCTTCAAGAGGGGATGCGAACATCTGGCCAAATTCACCTTGATGGATCAATTTATTTTTTCCTTCCCGGTCAATACTAATATTTGATATTGTGGTGCCAACCCTGGAAGGAGGAGCAGGAATTTTTATCCCCTTCATGAACTCTGCCGCGCTAACCTGCATTACTTTCCCTTTGAGAGTTGTTAGCACAGTATCCCCCAGGACTATATCATTAAAACCAAGCCCTGTCCGCTCTCCATTTCGAAATGCAAGTATCCCACCAACTTCCTGGATGAATAGCTCATCAGGATCAAGCTGATCAATTTCTTTTACTTTTGCAGTAATCAGGGGCCCCGCATTCGTACTCCCCGCCCCAATACCCAGAATAGGTGTTGAAGCTTCGGATATGAACAGTCTATATGCGACATCTGACATTGTGCCATCACCTCCCACTACCATAATAGCATCAACACTCAAGGAGAGTTCACCTGCGTTGCGCATCGTCCCAATTCTACCAATCGGACTCGAACGTGTGATTTTACAGCAATTGAATTTCTCAATGGCTTTTGTGGCTATTTTTTCGATTACAGCTTTACCTGCACCTGCTTGTAGGTTAACAATAACTCCAAGATGCTTGATCTTGAATTGTTTTCTTTCCATAACTTTTTACAATTATGCATCGTCTCCAAATCAAACTTTTGAAAATTGATCCAAAAAGTATATATTTACATCTGATGTAAAGTAAATATTTACATTTCTTGTAAAGTACATAAGTACATATATACACAAAATATAATCTAATAAAATAGGTTAAGAGAATTATGACTGAAGCAAAAATAAAGATAAAAGGAATGATGTGTGGACATTGCCAGGCATCGGTTACGAAAGCGATCAAATCAGTAGTTGGTGTATCTGCCGCCAATGTAAACCTTGCGGATAAAGAGGCAACTGTAACATATGACCCCAAAAAAACGACCGTTGATGCCATAAAGGCAGCCATTGTTGAAGCCGGATATGAAGCATAGGCAGATAATCAGTTATGAAAGTAACAATAGGCATTTTTGGAATGACATGTATGCATTGTCACAAAAGGGTGACAGATGCCATCTCCAAAGTAAAAGGGGTCAAATCTGTTGATGTCAGCCTTGAGAATAAAGGTGCAACTGTAGACTTCGATGAAAGTGTCACCAACCTTAATGCAATAAAGAAGGCTGTCACCGATGCCGGATATGATGTTGGTGAAAAGCCAATCTTAAAACCAGAGCCCGAAGCGCAGCACGTTGCCTCTGCCTGCCCTGTGGTCATAAAAGAAGACAAAGAAATCCTGGAAAAACCAGTCGCAAAGCACGAAAACAGTGCTTCAACTATCATAACACTTAAAATATCAGGCATGACATGTGCCGCATGCGCTGCCAATATCGAAAAAGTGACACGTAAACTAAAAGGAGTAATTTCATCCACAGTCAACGTATCTGTTGAACAAGCATCCATAACCTATGAACCCTCACTTGTGAGCCAAAAAGATATTGAAGGTGCCATAAAATCCATCGGATACGGTATCGTAAAGGATAAAATTTCATTCGATATAGGAGGCATGACGTGCGCAGCGTGCGCCCAGAACATCGAAAAGGTTTTAAAAAAAATCAAAGGCGTCGAATCAGTAGCTGTCAATTTCTCCCTTGCAAAAGCCCATGTCGAATATGACTCAACGCTTGTGTCTGTGGCCGACATGATATCGGCCATCGAAGGTATAGGATATACAGCATCTGGCAAAGTAGATAAAAAAGAGTCGCAAGACAGGGAACGTAAAGCAAGGGAAGATGAGATCAAAAAACAGCGTTCCAATCTAATAATCGCAGTTGTACTTGGAATACCCATATCTTTAGGGGATATGGCTAATATGTTCCCGAACCTCCTCTGGTTCGTTCCATCTTTCCTGGCCAATGACAGGGTTCTGTTCGTCCTGACTACGATCATAATGCTCTTCCCGGGCAGGCAGTTCTTTGTCGGAACATACAAAGGATTAAAACACGGCGTCACCGATATGAACCTGCTTATCGCCACAGGAACAGGTGCCGCATATGTAGTAAGTGTTGCTGCGACATTCCTTGACCTGGGGCCGGGGTATATGCACACATATTATGAGACAGCAGCACTCCTGATCACTTTTATCGTACTTGGCAGGTATCTTGAAGCTACGACCAAAGGAAAAACATCCGAAGCCATACGAAAACTCATTGGACTTGCCGCAAAGACCGCCCGAATTATCGTGGACGGTGTGGAAAAAGATGTACCTGTCGAAGACGTGAAAGTGGGTGATATCGTTGTGATGCGCCCTGGCGAGAAACTGCCCGTTGACGGCGTGGTCACTGAAGGTATGTCTGCAGTTGATGAATCTATGATCACAGGGGAAAGTATTCCTGTGGAGAAAAATCCCGGGGATACAGTAATAGGTTCAACGATCAATAAATCAGGCTCATTCAGGTTCAAGGCAACAAAAGTGGGTTCTGATACCGCTCTTGCCCAGATAATCGAACTTGTGGAAAACGCACAGACTTCTAAAGCACCCATACAGAAGATCGCGGATGTCGTAGCAGGTCATTTCATCCTTGCAGTCCATATGATAGCGCTTCTTGCATTCTTCTTCTGGTTCTTTATAGGCTTTGAGGCATTCGGGGTCGCAGGATCTGCGGCATTTGCAGGTGTCAGTCCATTCCTGTTCTCCCTTTTGATCTCCATAACAGTACTTGTAATCTCATGCCCCTGTGCAGTCGGGCTTGCAACACCTGCTGCAACCATGGTAGGTACAGGTAAGGGCGCAGAAAACGGCATCCTGATAAAGGGCGGTGGGCCACTTGAGATGGCACATAAAATAAACACCATCGTTTTTGATAAGACAGGTACACTGACACGAGGTGAACCACAGCTTACAGATGTCATCAGCACAGCAAGTCACACAGAAGAAGAGGTCTTGCGAATGGCTTCAATAGCAGAGAAAGGCTCTGAGCACCCGCTCGGAGAAGCCATTGTGAGGGGTGCAACAGCACATAACATCAATGCGCCGGACGCCGACTCCTTTAAGGCAATAGCAGGTCAAGGCGTTGAAGCTGGATTCGGCGATAAGCGGATACTTCTGGGCACACGTAAGCTCATGTCTGATAACGGGATAGATGCAATCCACCTGAACGCATCTATGGAAAAAATGGAAAACGAAGGCAAGACTGCCATGCTAATTGGAGTGGATAAAGAAGCCATAGGCATTGTGGCAGTCGCTGATACCCTCAAAGAACATTCGAAAGAAGCCGTTGACAGGCTGTACAAAATGGGTATTGAAGTTGTAATGATCACTGGCGACAATGCACGAACCGCCTCTGCAATAGCAAAACAGGTTGGTATCGACAGAGTGCTTGCAGAAGTGCTGCCGCAGGACAAGGCAAATGAGATAAAGAAACTGCAGGCCGAGGGTAAGATCGTTGCAATGGTGGGTGATGGCATAAATGATGCGCCAGCACTGACACAATCCGATGTTGGAATTGCCATGGGAGCAGGAACTGATGTAGCTATGGAATCAGCAGGCATCGTGCTTATCAAGAACGATCTTCTTGATGTCGTAGCATCCATCAGGTTAAGTAAGCTGACCATGAGCAAGATCAAGCAGAACCTGTTCTGGGCATTCGGATACAACACTATCGGTATACCTCTTGCAGCAGGAATATTGTATCCTGTTTATCATACGATAATAATAACACCGGCACTTGCAGCGGCATTCATGGCAATGAGTTCAATCTCGGTAACGACTAATTCTTTGCTCATGAAAAGGAGCAGGATAAAATGAAAGACAAAACTGGCAAGTACAGCCTGATTGGAAGTATTATATCATCACTTGTCGTTGTTGGGATATTCCTTGGGCTGTCGCTGTTTAAAAACAGCGGCAGGGCAATTCCATTGTATACTAATGTGGATATTATGGCTGGTATGCTATTTGTATTCATCCTGAGCATAATCGTATCGGCATCTATCTGGCCTGGTATTGTGGAAAAACGTTTGAAGTGAAGAGAAAATGGTTCTCATATGGCAAAAGTAATTAAAAAATTTAAAGCAAAAGGCATGACCTGCAGCAATTGTGAAAGGATTATTGAAAAGCAGGTTAAAAATATATCAGGGGTAAAAAACATCGATGTTGATTATGCAACAGAACAAGTACAGGTAATATACGATCCCAATAAAACAAATTTTGAAAATATAAAAAAAGCGATTGACATAAAAGGCTACATCTGTGAAGAATATCAAGACACAAAAAACCTGCCAACGTCGGGCTGGATACTGAGTGTTTTAGGCATAATAGTAGTCGCATATTTTGCTTTTCAATACCTTGAGACTATAGAATTGCCCCAGATCAGCCAGAATATGAGCTATGGCTTGCTGTTCTTAGTCGGATTACTAACTGGTCTTCATTGTGTAAGTATGTGTGGTGGATTTGTAGTGTCTTATTCCACAAAAGGCATAACAGAAGGAAAAAAACCACATGAGTTACACCTTTCTTATGGAATAGGCAAGACACTTTCTTACACTATTATCGGCGCCATTTTCGGTCTTCTGGGAAGTATAATCGCTTTTACTCCATTGATGCGCGGCATAGCAGGAATCCTTGCTGGACTGTTCCTGTTGCTATTTGGTCTGAAAATGCTAAATATTTTCCCGGTTTTAAGAAAGATCCAGTTCAGGACACCACAATTCATATCGAAATTCACTTACGGGCAAAAGAAAAGCCATTCTGATCCCCTGACTATCGGTTTGCTTAATGGCCTGATGATCGCATGCGGTCCCCTGCAGGCAATATACATCATGGCTGCAGGTACAGGAAGCATGATCGAAGGGGCAAAGCTTTTATTCGTATTCGCCCTGGGTACACTGCCGGTCATGCTATCTTTTGGCTACATAACAAGCTTTATTGGCGCAAAGGCAACCCATAAAATACTGAAACTTTCAGGGGCAATTGTGATCATACTTGGAATATTCATGATAAACAACGGCCTTGCATTGACAGGAGCAGGCTTTGATATCAAGACAACGATGGACAATGATTTAAAAACAACGACAGATCATATCCCATCATCACAACAATCCGTAAATATGAATAATGATTCTCAGGAAATAAGGATGGAAGTCAATCGTTACGGCTTTGTACCAAGTACTTTCGAATTGAAAAAAGGAGTGCCGGTTAAATGGATAATTAACGGGAAAGAGTTGACTGGCTGTAACAATGCGATCCAGGTGCCATCACTTGGCATGGAATTTAAGATCAAGAAAGGGGAACAGATCATCGAATTTACACCAAAGCAAGCCGGCACGATAAGATGGAGCTGCTGGATGGGTATGATAAAAGGTAGTTTTATTGTGAAATAATAATTTCGGTCAAACACCGGGAACACACAGCTGCAGCAGAGCTGTGGACTCCACAACATACACAATTAGAAGGGATAGCTTGTTGTTAATAATCAGTCTATGTTATGATATTTCCATTGGTTGAGTTGACTTAAAACACACTGGTTTGGGTAAAGTTCGGAAGAATCCTTTTGAATTTTGGAAACATAAAGACAGCCTATGAATGAACTGGCAGAGTTGAGCAGGCAAATCGCTGAACTGGAAAAGTCTGAAACCGAGCGACAGAGGGGAGAAGGTGAGCGCGTCAAGGGAGAGATGAACGTACAGCGCATTCTCGACAATATTCTCGAAGGCTGCATGATCATCGGTTTCGACTGGTCCTACCTGTATGTCAACAGTGTAGCTGCCCGGCATGGTCACCAGAATCGTGAGAAACTGATCGGCCGGTCCATGTTTGAAATGTACCCGGGGGTGGAGAAGAGCTTTATCTTCGCCGCCTACCACCGCTGCATGGAGGAGCGTGTCCAACAGCGGTTAGAGTCAGAGTACACATTCCCGGATGGAGCCACTAACTGGTTCGAGCTCAGTGTTGAGCCGGTGCCGGAGGGCATATTTGTTCTCTCGCTAGACATCACCGAACGCAAGCAGAATGAGGAGGCACTGAAGGAGAGTGAGGGGCGTTATCGCACGATCATTGAATACTCTAATGACATGATCTGGACTCTTGACACTGAAGGATTATTTTTATTTTTCAATAAACGCTCTGAAGAGATAACCGGTTTTAAATTGGAGGATTGGCGGGGCAAGTCCTTTACTCCGCTCATCGAAAAGGAAGAATTGCCTGAGATAATAGAAGTATTCCAAAAAACATTAAATGGAGAGCCACAACAGTATGAGGTAACAGTCAAAAAGGTAGATGGCAATAAAATATTTCTTTTAGTAAATACGGCTCCAATTTATTCAAAAGGAAAAGTGATAGGAACGGTGAGTTGTGGCAGGGACATAACAGAGCATAAAAAAGCAGAAGAGCAAATAAAAGAAACTCTTAGACAAAAATTAAAGAAATCCAATAAACAAAGGAAGCTCCTATGCTATCTGATTGAAGGAACACGTGGAGGAAAAACCCGTGCATTGATATTAAGACATCTTGCCGAAAAATCTAATAATGCGAATCAAATAGCTAAAGCTTTGAATAAGGATTATAAAACTATCAGGCATCATCTTGAGGTTTTAGTAAAAAATGGAATAATAACGATAAGCAACGATGGATACTCTGATATATATTTTATTTCAAAGATTATAGAATCTGATTTGAATGAGATGGATATGAAGCTATAGCGCGCAATGAAATTCAAAATAGCTGATTAAGGNCGTTTATCGATCTGGGAGCCAGATAAAACTCCGGATTAGATAGGAATGTCTCAATAATGAACCATCAAAAGTGTCCCTAATTAAGTATTTAAAGAATCGTGATGATTAAAGACCTCTCATAAATCAAGAAATCGTGAAAATATGGAAATATTCTCAATGCTCCTGATCGTTGTCGGTCTCATACTGTTTGAGACGATCAGCAGCATTGATAACGCTGTAATTAACGCAGAAGTACTTTCAACGATGTCGATGCGAGCCAGGAGATGGTTCCTGATATATGGATTATTTATTGCGGTTTTTGTTGTACGGGGGATGCTTCCATGGCTTATAGTATGGGCAACAAATCCGGCTCTTGGGCCTGTTAATGCCTTCACGGCTACTTTTAGCGATAATCCTGATATTGCTAAAGCGATCGAAGAATCATCCCCATTCCTTCTGGTTGGAGGGGGTATTTTCCTTATATTCCTATTCTTCCACTGGCTGTTCATTGAAGCAAAAAATTACGGTCTACGTGGCGAGCGATTCTTCCATAAACATGCGGTATGGTTCTTTGCGGTCGTTTCAATAATCCTCACTGTCATAGTCTACCTCTCATTAAATAGGAATCCTTTCATGGCATTAGGTGCAGTTGTCGGGTCAACAGCTTTTTTCATAACTCATGGATTTAAACAGAATGCAGAGCAGCAGGAAAAGGTGTTAATGGGTGGGGGGAACATGAGTGACTGGAGCAAGATCCTGTATCTTGAAGTGATAGATGCTACTTTCTCGCTCGACGGTGTTGTTGGAGCTTTTGCTTTCACACTCTCAGTTCCCTTGATCCTTATAGGTAACGGGATAGGAGCTTTTGTTGTCCGTGAGTTGACTCTTAAGAATATTGAAAATGTAAAGCGCTACATCTATCTAAAAAATGGTGCGATGTATTCCATATTTTTCCTTGGGATAATTATGGTGCTTGACAGCTTCGGATATGAGATACAACAATGGGTTTCGCCAGTTATTACGATCAGTGTGATA
>JGI24132J36420_10001274_pt1 | contig 11490 bp, 10 predicted proteins | sample BarGraNGADG00212_3_FD_36420 | JGI IMG/M metagenome (IMG submission 36420) | reverse complement strand
AGAAAAATTTAAAGCTAATACTTATATACTTGAGCATATTGCTGATTCGCATGAATGGCACATTCTTACGAAGCAGAACGGGGAGAATGTTGCGATCTATCTTCCTGTTATTGTATATAGCAAAGAGAAAGGGCTGAAGATCTTTTCATCGGGACGACTCGTTCATGGCCAACAATATAAGGGTTTTAAACTTGAAGAAGAAGGTAATCTGAAAGGCAAGATTGTTGTGGTTAATGAGGCAGGTCTNGCAGATGAAAAGAACCTTCCTCTCGACCTATCTATGACAAAAACAGTTATTGGGTTATTGTCAGCAGCAATAATCGGTCTCATATTATTCCTGTCGCTGGCCCGGTCATATAAGAAAACAGGTATTAGTCATCCCAAAGGTATTCAACGTTTCCTTGAACCTGTCATACTCTTTATCCGGGACGATATTGCTATCCCCAACATTGGTCATAAATATGAGAAGTACATGCCATACCTTCTTACTGCATTCTTTTTTATTCTGATCAATAACTTAATGGGACTTATTCCGTTTCCACCACCTTTCGGAGCCAATGTTACCGGGAATATCGCTATTACCTTTATCCTGGCCTGCTGTACTTTTCTTATTACTCAGTTTAGCGGAAATAAATCATATTGGAGACATGTTTTTGCAACACCGGGAGTTCCGTTCTGGCTTCTTCCGATAATGATCCCGGTAGAGATAATCGGATTATTTTCAAAGCCGTTTGCTCTGATGATCCGGTTGTTTGCAAATATGCTTGCCGGGCATATAGTTATATTAAGCCTTATATGTCTGATATTCATATTTGACACATTGGCACTGGCCCCGGTTTCAATATTTTTTGTGATATTTATGGATTTCATGGAGCTGCTGGTGGCTTTCCTGCAGGCATATATATTTACCCTGCTTTCAGCATTATTTATCAGTCTGGCAGTTCAGGAACAACATTAGAATTTTTTGTTTAACTTAATATAAAGATTATGACAGGTACATTAGCAGCAGTTGGAGCAGGCCTCGCAGTAATAGGTGCAGGACTGGGTATCGGAAGAATTGGCGGATCGGCAATGGATGCAATTGCACGGCAGCCGGAAGCTTATTCGAAGATACAGATTGCTATGATCATTTCAGCCGCTCTTATTGAAGGAGTTGCTTTGTTCGCAGTAGTGGTTGCTCTTTTGTAGTAACCTGGAAAATTCTGAAGACTGCAACGGTTGGTTGCAGCTCTTCATTTTAATGGAATCGTTAAAATAATTTATATGATATTATTATCAAGCAGCCTTACTACACCTGCGGTAGGAACTCTTTTCTGGTCAGCACTTATTTTTGGCCTGTTTTTCCTGATCCTGACAAAATTTGCATGGAAACCAATTCTTTCTGCTGTGAAAGCAAGGGATGAAATGATTAAAGGGTCACTCGAATCAGCTGCAAAAGCAAGAGAGGAGATGTTAAAACTCCAGAGTGATAATGAAATTATCCTTCGCAAAGCCAGAGAAGAGCGGGAAAATATCCTGAAAGAAGCCAGAGAAGTACGCGACAAGCTTATTTCTGAAGCCAAAGGAAGAGCAACAGAAGAGGCTGAAAAGCTTATTGAGAAAGCAAGGATCGGAATTGAAAACGAAAAGCTGAAAGCTCTTTCGGAAATTCATGAACAGGTTGCTACTCTTTCAGTTGACATTGCCTCAAAACTGCTGGGTAAAAAACTTAAACCATCGGGTGAACAGTCAAAACTGATCGATAATTACCTGAAAGAAATTGATTTCAAAAAGAACTAGGACCACGAATCAGTAATGAACGACAGCAAAATATCTGTAAGATACTCAAGGGCAATATTTCAATCAGCTCTGGAAAAAAAAATTCTTGATAACGTCTATCAGGACATGATCTTTATTTCCGAGATCTGTAAAAACCCTGAGACAAAAGAGTTCCTTCAGAGTCCGGTTATTTTTCCCTCAAAGAAGATAGCTATATTTCACAAGATGCTTGAAGGTAACATTGAAAAGATCACTCTTTCGCTTATCGACCTTATTGTGAAAAACGGGAGAGAAAGCTTTATTCCTGCAATTGCACGGGTATTTATACACGAAACAAAGAAGTTCAGGGGAATCACTGAATCTGTACTTACTACAGCAGTTAAAGTTGATGATAAAGTCAAAAAGCAGATAACTGATCTTATTTCAGATGTTTTCAAAACAAACGTTGAACTTAAAGAAAATATTGATCCTGAAATAATTGGCGGTTTTATTCTGCAGATTGATGACAATTACATCGATGCCAGCATAAAGAATAAACTCCGGAAAATAAAAAAAGAACTTATGGGAAGTGTCATAACTACCCAATAGAAAATGATAACAATTAAAGTTTTTTAAGAAGATAAAATATGGCAAATATTAAACCGGCAGAAGTTTCAAAAATTCTCAAACAACAACTGGAAGGGATACAAACGGGAGTTGATCTGGAAGAAGTCGGAACAGTACTACAGGTTGGTGACGGGATCGCACGTATATACGGACTTTCAAATGCGCAATCGAATGAACTGATTGAATTTGAAAATGGAATTGAAGCTATTGTACTTAACCTCGAAGAAGATAATATCGGCGCGGTATTACTGGGTCCGACAGAAGAGATAAATGAGGGCGACATTGTTAAAAGAACCGGAAGGATTGCTTCNCTTGGCGTTGGAGANGGATTGTTGGGANGAGTAATATCCCCGACAGGACAACCGCTCGATGGTAAAGGGCCGATAAAAGGCGAACTTTTTATTCTTCCTTTCGAGAGAAAAGCCCCGGGAGTTATTTTCCGCCAGCCGGTAAGACAACCACTCCAGACAGGTATCAAAGCGATTGATGCAATGATTCCGATTGGTCGCGGACANAGGGAACTGATTATTGGCGACAGACAGACCGGTAAAACAGCAATTGCTATTGATACTATTATTAATCAGAGAGGTAACTTTGAAAAAGGGAAACCGGTTTATTGCATTTATGTAGCAATAGGACAAAAAGGTTCAACTGTGGCAAATATTGCAGCAATACTTGAAGAACATGGTGCACTGGAATATACAGTTATTGTGCTTGCTACTGCTTCNGATCCCGCTGCATCGCAATTCTATGCTCCNTTTGCAGGAGCTGCCATCGGTGAATTTTTCCGCGATACGGGTCGCGATGCCCTTATCATTTACGANGACCTGTCCAAACAGGCAGTATCATACAGGGAGGTCTCACTTTTACTNCGTCGCCCACCCGGACGTGAAGCATACCCTGGNGATGTTTTCTATCTGCANTCCAGACTTCTTGAAAGAGCAGCTAAAATCATTGAATCAGATGAAGTTGCCCAAAAGATGAACGATATTCCCGAATCAATCAGGCATCTTATTAAAGGAGGCGGATCGCTTACTGCTTTGCCAATAATTGAAACTCAGGCCGGTGACGTTTCGGCATATATTCCTACGAACGTGATTTCTATCACTGACGGACAGATATTTCTCGAATCGAGCCTCTTCAACGCCGGAGTCCGTCCTGCCATTAATGTTGGAATTTCAGTATCGAGGGTAGGAGGAAATGCACAGATTAAAGCGATGAAGAAAATCGCCGGAACACTGAAAGTTGATCAGGCACAGTACCGCGAACTTGAAGCATTCTCCAAGTTTGGCTCTGACCTTGATGCAACAACTCTCGCGATTCTCAATAAAGGAGCAAAAAACGTTCAGATACTTAAACAGGCACAATATGCCCCGATGCCAGTCGAAAAGCAGGTGGCAATAATTTATTGCGGAACAATGGGTCTGTTAAAGGACGTACCGATTAATAAAGTAAAAAGTTTCGAAATCGATTTTCTGGAGTTTATGGAACTTAAACACAGAGATGTTCTCGATAAGCTTCGTGACGGTATTCTTAATAATGATATCACTGATGTACTCGAAAAAGTTGCTTCTGAACTGGTGATGAAATACCGGGTACAATAGCAGGATAACCTGAAAAAATGATTTTTAATGGCTAATTTAAAAGCAATAAGGATAAGGATCACCTCTGTTAAGTCCACCAGGCAGATTACTTCTGCCATGAAGATGGTATCTGCTGCCAAATTGCGAAAAGCACAGGATAAGATTGTGAGGTTGAGACCTTATGCAAATAAATTGCATGAGTTACTGGTGGATTTGTCAAATAGCCTTTCAGATTCTGAAGTTGAAAACGTTTATGGCCGCGTCTCCCCACCTGAAAAGGTTCTTATCATTGTAATCACTTCTAACAGAGGACTCTGCGGAGCTTTCAATGCTAATGTTATTAAAGAGACCAAAAGGGTCATCTCAGAAAAATATGCTGACCAGTTCAGAAAAGGTAATCTTCAGCTTCTAGCTATCGGGAAAAAAGGATTTGACTATTTCAGAAAGCAGAAAATGAATATGCTTCCGGAACAGAATAATCTACTTCTTGACCTTACATTTGATAATGTTAACAGGGTTGCTGAACAGATTATGAACAGTTTTTCCATATTGGAATTTGACAGAGTGGAATTGATTTATAATCAATTTAAAAATGCTGCGGTGCAAAACCTTACAAATGAAGTATTTCTCCCGGTTGAGACAGCGCCGGCAGGGAAAGGGAATACCACACAGACGGATTACATTTATGAACCCGATAAAGAGGAGATCATTAAAGAGTTAATCCCCAAATCACTAAAGATTCAGTTTTATAAAGCAGTTCTTGATTCGTTTGTGGCAGAGCATGGGGCAAGGATGACAGCAATGCACAAGGCAACTGACAATGCAACCGGTATGATCCGCGACCTGACACTTCTTTACAACAAAGCAAGACAGGCAACCATAACAAATCAGATACTCGAAGTTGTAAGCGGCGCAGAAGCGCTGAGAGGTTAAAATTAATTGATTATCAGGGTTTTATAAATTCATCATGTATAATCAGTCCGATCTGAAAAAATTAGTCAATAAGGCAATTCTAAATCTTTCATATAACGAGGAGGCAGAGAAACTTAATGATCCGGTTAAGTATATCCTTTCGATCGGGGGTAAAAGACTAAGACCGGTTTTAGCTTTGATGGCTTGCAATCTTTTCAGCGATCAGATTGATGAAGCAGTAATACCTGCAACAGGTCTCGAAGTGTTTCATAACTTCACTCTTGTGCACGATGATATTATGGATCATGCTCCGGTCAGAAGGAACTCACCCACAGTTCATAGTAAATGGAACCTTAACCAGGCTGTTCTGTCAGGCGATGTAATGGCATTTATTGCGAATGAATGTTTTCTACAGACTCCTCCCCGTTGTTTGCTAAAAGTTTTCAAAGAGTTTAATAAAGCAGCAATTGAAGTTTGTGTTGGTCAGCAGCTGGACATAGATTTTGAAAAAGCAACAATAGTTTTACAAGCGGAATATTTGCGGATGATTGAGCTGAAAACCGCAGCTCTTCTGGCCGCTTCTGCAAAAATTGGAGCTATCATAGGCGGCGCTGACGACAAGGATTCGGAGATCCTTTATGAGTTTGGAAGGAATCTTGGTCTTGCATTTCAGATTCAGGATGACCTGCTTGATATCTATGGAGATATTAAAGTTTTTGGTAAAATTATGGGAGGGGACATCATCTCCAATAAAAAAACTTTTCTACTGGTGAAGGCCCTGGAAATAGCATCAATAGAACAGGCAAAACAACTCCATGATCAGATTGCACTGAAAGAGTTTGACCNTGAAACCAAAGTAAAGATAGTTACTGANATATATGATCAGTTGGATATTAAAAATATTTCAGAAACCCTTGCTAATGATTATATTAATACATCTTTCAGTCTGCTCGGTAAGGTAAGTGCAAATAATGAAAGAAAAACAGANCTGGTAAATATTGCTAACTCNCTTATTGGAAGGGAAAACTAATCTGATATTCAACGTCGCCGCATAATCATATTCTCATGAATTTATAAAGATATTACAAAGGTTAAAACGCAAAAATTATTAAATTTGTCTCTCTCAAAAAACTTTAATAAATAACTCAGAAATATGTCACAGAATACCGGGAAAATCAGCCAGATCATCGGACCAGTGGTTGATGTTAGTTTTGAAAAGCAGGGATTTGAAATGCCTGATATTTTTGATGCACTCGAAATAAAGAGGGATGATGGGTCCGTTCTTGTTGTGGAATGTCAGCAACATATCGGTGAAAGAACTGTCCGGACTATCGCCATGGACTCTACAGATGGCCTTCGGAGGGGAATGGAAGTTGTTNCAACCGGATTACCAATAACAATGCCAATCGGAGAACAGATTAAAGGCCGGCTTATGAATGTGACAGGAGAGGCTATTGATGGTATAGGATTTCTCGATAAAAAGGGAGGATACCCAATACACAGGAAACCACCAAAATATGAAGATCTTTCAACAGAAAAGGAAATACTTTTTACCGGAATTAAAGTAATTGACCTGATAGAACCGTATTCAAAAGGGGGTAAAATTGGTCTTTTTGGTGGTGCAGGAGTAGGGAAAACCGTTGTTATCCTTGAGTTGATTAATAATATAGCAAAAGCATATTCCGGACTGTCAGTTTTTGCAGGGGTCGGAGAAAGAACCAGAGAGGGCAACGACCTTCTTCGTGAGATGCTGGAAGCAGGGGTAATAAATTATGGCAAAGATTTTCTTGAGAATATGAAAGCAGGCGGGTGGGACCTTTCGACAGTCGACAAAGATGCCCTTAAAGAATCAAAACTGGCTCTCGTGTTTGGTCAGATGAACGAACCTCCCGGAGCAAGAGCAAGGGTTGCCCTGTCGGGCCTCTCCGTTGCTGAGCATTTCAGGGATGGTGATGGAAAAAGCGGTGGAAGAGATATCCTGTTTTTTATGGATAATGTCTTCAGGTTTACGCAAGCAGGTTCTGAGGTATCCGCTCTTCTTGGCAGGATGCCCTCAGCAGTTGGTTATCAACCTACACTGGCAACTGAAATGGGTATTATGCAGGAACGCATTACTTCAACAAAACATGGATCAATTACTTCGGTTCAGGCAGTTTATGTACCTGCTGATGACCTTACCGACCCTGCCCCGGCTACTACATTTGCCCACCTTGATGCAACAACAGTTTTAAGCAGAAAAATATCCGAGCTTGGTATTTATCCTGCTGTAGATCCGCTTGACTCAACTTCGAGGATTCTGACTGCAGAGATCGTAGGTGAAGCCCACTACAATTGCGCCCAAAGAGTAAAAGAACTGTTACAGAGATATAATGAATTGCAGGATATTATTGCGATTCTGGGAATGGATGAACTTTCTGAAGAGGATAAACTGGTTGTTCACCGTGCCCGGAGGGTACAGAGATTTCTTTCACAACCATTCCAGGTCGCGGAACAATTCACAGGAATCAAAGGGGCGCTCGTTTCAATTGAAGATACCATAAAAGGTTTCAATATGATTATGGATGGCGAGGTTGACCAGTATCCGGAATCGGCATTTATGCTTGTCGGCACCATCGAGGATGCTATTGAAAAAGGTAAAAAAATACTCGCGCAATCAAAATAATTGATTGACAGTGAAACTTCTGTTTATTAATAAGTTGTAATGAAAATAGAGATTATCACACCCGACAAAAAAATTTTTGACGGTGAAATTAAATCGGTCAGGGTACCTGGAAAGAAAGGATCATTCCAGGTATTAAAAGACCACGCGCCAATTATCTCTACTCTCGAAAAAGGATTAGTCAGAATTGTTGATCTGGAAAACACTGAAATAATATATGAGATCAGCGGTGGCGTGATTGAAGTAAAAGCAAACAAAATAATTCTTCTCGCAGATTCTGTTATATAAGGTATATTGAATGACACCTGATGAATTTCGTAAACATGCCCATGAGCTCGTTGAATGGATGGCGGGCTATATGGAAAATGTTGAGAACCTGCCTGTTAAATCATTAGTAAAGCCAGGTGAGATTTTTAATAAGATCCCTGACAAACCCCCGCTACATTCAGAATCATTCGATTCTCTGATGAAGGATTTCAATGAAATAATAATGCCGGGAATATCCCACTGGCAGAATCCTAATTTTTTTGCTTATTTTCCGGCAAATACAAGCCCGGCGTCCATTCTGGCTGAAATGCTTATTGCGACACTGGGAGCCCAGTGCATGATATGGGAGACCTCCCCGGCAGCAGCAGAACTGGAAGAAAAAATGATGATCTGGCTGAGGGAATTGATCGGGCTGCCTTCAGGATTTGAAGGTGTAATACAGGACTCTGCCTCTACTGCAACGCTAGCGGCAATTCTTACAGCACGGGAAAAAACCACCGGTTTTTCAGGTAACATCGAAGGCATCAAAAAATCTGGAATACTGAAAGTATATTGTTCAGAGCAGACTCATTCATCTATTGAAAAAGCTGTTAAAATAAGTGGCATCGGAAGTAAAAACCTGGTTAAGATACCTGTCAAAGATGATTTTTCAATGGACGCTGAAAAACTAAAAGAAGCAATCATCTTTGATAAAAGTAATGGGGAAATTCCTTGCTGTGTGGTAGCAACATTAGGCACCACAGGCACCACTTCAGTCGATCCCTTAAAAGCCATAGGAGAGATTTGCCATGAAAATGATATATGGCTTCATGTTGATGCTGCAATGGCCGGTACTGCCCTTATATTGCCCGAATTTCAATGGATGCTCGATGGTAAGGAATATATCGACAGTTTTGTATTTAATCCGCATAAATGGATGTTTACAAACTTTGATTGCACAGCCTATTTTGTAAAAGATGCCGGGGCTCTGATTAAAACCTTTGAGATACTTCCGGAATATCTTAAAACAAGAACCCGTGGGAAAGTAAATGACTACCGTGATTGGGGTGTCCCAATGGGTAGAAGATTCAGAGCGCTAAAACTTTGGAGTGTAATCAGGACTTACGGGGTTGAAGGCCTTCGCGATAAAGTAAGAAATCATATTGCTATTGCTGCAAAACTATCAGAAATGATTTCGAAAGAAGATGATTTTGAAATCCTTGCCCCGGTAATTATTTCAGTTGTCTGTTTCCGGTATAATCCCGGCGGGTATACTGAAGATCAGATTAATATTTTAAATGAAAAACTGAATCACCAGCTTAATGATTCCGGTAAAATATATCTGAGTCATACAGTTTTAAATGGCATATATACATTACGAATGGTTACGGCCCAGACAAACGTAACTCTCGGACATGTTGAGAGAGCCTGGGTTCTGATAATGGAAACCGCCCGTAGTCTGAAATCCTGACAGGTTACATCTTTCTCCTTCCGACAGTCATTCCGAATAAATCAATGTTGAAAAGTAATTCAACAGAGGGAGATTCATTTATACTCTTCCATGCAGACTGAACTCCGCCGGATATCATAAAGGGAATCCTGAGAACATGAAAATCTGCCATCAGTTCAAACCCAAATGATCTGAAAGTTTCCGCATAGTTATGGTCATAATCCCAAACCAAGCCATTAACTGTGTTTTTATAATAAGAATTACCTGTTCCTGAAGCATAATCATAAAACAGTCCGGCACGAATCCTCTTAAGATAAAGGAGACTTGCACATTGAAATCGGGGTATAAAAGAGGCAAAACATAATCAACTGAAATAAGCTCAATATCCTTCGATATAATATTCTTATAACCCCGTGGTAAGAGGACTCTGTTATCAAACATGTATATTGCCGGATACTGCTTTTCTTTTTCAAACCTGATTTTTATTCCATTGTTTGGGAAGAACCCCGGAAAATAAAACGCAGTTTTTAAAGTCCTGTCTGAACCGTAAATCAATTTATCGAAAGGAGCAAATGTGTACGATAAATCAACTACCTGTGCCCACCTTGGATAAATATCGCGAATTGCAGAACGGTCATAATTTGAAAAATAAATTCTGCCAGTGATAATTGTCTGACCGTAATCATAAGTATTTTTCTCTTTGATATATATATAGTGGTCTGGCATCTGGCCTTGCATTACAAATTGGTTAAAGTAATCCATTGAAAGAGAGGGCTGCAGATACTGTGAGAATCTGCCTGACGAGAACTGAAGAGGGAAAGAAACGGTATTTATAAAATTTATACCTGACTGAATATTAATTGGGTTGGCAATGTTTTGTCTCATTTTGTTAATCTGGGGAAGTGTTCCATAGTCGAGTTGCGATTCAATAACCGGAAACCTTCCATTCCAGGTTACGCGTGAATGAATTACGTTGCGTTTATCAGCTGAATATTCATAGCCTATTGATGAGGTAAGAGTGCTTAGAGAATTCTGGGTCATGATAGTAAGCCCGGGACGAATACTTGTCGGGTCCGATTTGATTGTTACAATGTCGGCATAGAATGGCATCCAGCTGTGAAATCTGAAAAGGTGCTGCCATTTTCTGTAGGGCTCAGGTGTATAAGTTACGGAACTGCTTTCAGTATCTAATTTTGGTTTTATGTCAAACTTGTTGATGAGGAAAGATGAAGAACTGACAAATTCTTTAGACACTTCCCGTGTTATCGGTATCGAAGTACTGCATATATTATTCCCGAGCGAAGTATAATCACTGAATAAAATCTTATTTCCAGCGGAAGAGACATCAATTGTTCCAAATCTTGAACGGGTTACGGAAATCTTTTTATTATGGAGAGTCCGGAGATAAATATTATCTGTCCCCGATGAAGAACTGATATAGAAGAGGGAATCGTTTTTCAGAAAAGATGACTGAAGATTATCTCGTCCTGCTTCGATCAGAGTCTCCCATTCCTGACTATCACATTTGAATGACATTATCCCTTCCCCGGCCTCCGACAAGAAAATAAAGGTTATCTTTTTGCCATCCTGAGACCATTGAGGATGTTGAAGATAGACATTCCCCGGAGAATGGACAGACTGTACAACAACTCCGGTTTCACCATCAATAATAACAAGACTATTAATATTGCTTACAGTATTTTCTACAGCAACAACCTTACTTCCATCGGGAGAAAGGGAAGCAGCAAGATATCTTGATTTTCGTGAAAGTTTCTTAACCGTTTTGGTCTTAATATCCATCATTTTAATTACAGAATATTCCCTGTTTACCCATCGCCGGTCTGGTTGTGTTTCAACCCAAACAAGCTTACCTTTCGCATAAGAAATGAACCATGGGTATACCTGTCCCGGAGTATGAATTTTTTTTTCCGTTTTTTCAACAGGATTTATCAATACGAATGATGAAGGGGCAGATAGTGAGGTTTTTAAGGCTATTATGCTGTCGTTACCTGCATAAACAGGAGAATAGTAATTAATATATTTTCCATGTTTATCAGGATTTGCAACTTCGTAATCAGCAGGGTTACTCCCGGAGATGTCTTTTGTCCATATTGTCCTAAGCGTATCGGCAGTTTCCTTCCAGAGTGTTTTCTTTCTCAATCCGGAACTTCTTGTGAGGCTTATATTGACCGGGTTAATGGTAAATGGTTCTTCAGCGGTGTATTTAAGTACTTTATTCCATATCTGAGGATCCTTTCTGGTAAGGGCCCATGTCA
>JGI24132J36420_10001267_pt1 | contig 11530 bp, 12 predicted proteins | sample BarGraNGADG00212_3_FD_36420 | JGI IMG/M metagenome (IMG submission 36420) | reverse complement strand
TCCCTCTCTCGTCGAGCGACCGGCACGTCGTCGTACCGACCGGAGCCTCCAAACCGTGACAAAGGGTCCGGCTGGGGCGCGATCGGAAGGATACGAGCCGGTCGTCCGCTGCGCGCGGGGAGGACGGACTTCAAACGTTCAGGCACGTGGGCGGGGGTCAGCGGAGGGGCCGGCCGAGCGCGCGGTCGAACTGAGCGCGGACCCATGCCGAAGACGGCGATGGGCACCCCGGCCAGCTCGCCCCGGTTGCGTCGCAGGCAACGGTGCGCGTCGCGGTGCCAGCGGCCGGTATAGATGGCTCCGCCGAGGATGACGAGATCGGGGCGCGCGGCCAGCCGCTCGATCCTGGCAGTACGCGCCTGCGCGAGCTCGACATGGGGGTCGTGCTCGCGCAGGCGCGCAGCAATCCAGCCGGCAAGCTATGCCGTCGATCCATTCTTCGTTCCGTACAACACCACTACTCGTGGCATCCCACGATCCCGCCGTTCAGCCCCCGGACCGCTCGGGGCTGGACACGCCTAGTGCGCGGCGTCGAAGGCGGCCTTGATCTCCGCCGAGATGCGTCCGCGCTCGCTGACGGTTCGACCCTGGCTGCGGGCCCACTCGCGAACCGCTGCGGCAGAACCGCTGCGACCCGCGCTGGAGCGTCGGCCTCGGCTCGCCCGCCCGCCGACGCGGCGAGCGTGGCCTACCCACGAAGCGAGCGACTCGCGCAGCTTCGCAGCGTTCGCGTGGGACAGATCGATCTCGTAGGAGACGCCGTCCAGGGCAAACGTGACGGTCTCGGTAGCGGTTCCGCCGTCGAGATCGTCGACAAGAATAACCTGCACCTTCTGTGCCATGTCTTCCTCTCCCTATCAACCCGATTCGTGCGACCGGGCGGTGACCCGTCAATCATCGCACGTGGATTCTGGCATGCGGACCACATCCGTGCAACAAATACCCGAAGGAGGCAGGGCCGGTGCCCGCGTAACGACGCTCAGGAATCCTCGCCCTGGCCCGCGCCCGCGGCATCATCGAGCTTGGCGAGGGCCAACCGCTCGCGGCGGTCGGCCTGGACAAGGGAACGGATCACGATGAAGAACAGGAATCCGACGCCGGCCGAGGGCAGAAGACCGGCGAGAATCTGGACGGCGAGGCTCACGTCGAAGATCCTACGTCGTCCTCAGTGCACGGGCTTCACGAGCGGGAACAGGATCGTCTCGCGGATTCCGAGGCCGGTCAGCGCCATGAGCAGCCGGTCGATCCCCATCCCCATCCCGCCGCTCGGCGGCATCGCATACTCCATCGCGGTCAGGAAGTCCTCGTCGACCCGCATCGCCTCGTCGTCGCCGGCGGCAGCGAGCAGCGCCTGGGCCTCGAAGCGCTCCCGCTGGATCACCGGATCGACCAGCTCCGAGTACGCGGTCGCCAGCTCGAAGCCGCGAATGTACAGGTCCCATTTCTCGACCAAGCCAGGGATGGTCCGGTGGTCGCGGGTCAGTGGCGAGGTCTCGACCGGGAAGTCCCGGACGAAGGTGGGTGCCTCGAGGTGGTGCCCCACCAACGTCTCCCAGAGCTGCTCGACGAGCTTGCCGTGGCTGGCACGGGCGGGATCGATCGCGATGTCGAAATGCGCGGCGAGACGCTCGAGCTCGGTGAGAGTCGTCTGCGGCGTGACCTCCGCACCGAGCCGCTCGGACAACGAGCCGTAGAGCGAAAGATCCGCCCATTCGCCGCCGAGCTCGTACTCTGTCCCGTCCGGAAGGGTCACCGTCGTTCCGCCGAGCACGTCGTTTGCGGCGCCTTGGACAAGATCCTTCGTGAGCGCGGCCATCGTGTTGTAGTCGCCGTAGGCCTCGTATGCCTCGAGCATCGCGAATTCCGGCGAGTGCGTCGAGTCCGCGCCCTCGTTGCGGAAGTTGCGGTTGATCTCGAAGACGCGCTCGACGCCACCGACCACCGCGCGCTTGAGGAACAGCTCGGGCGCGATCCGCAGGTAGAGCTCGATGTCGAAGGCATTCATGTGGGTCACGAACGGTCGCGCGGCCGCGCCGCCGTGAATGGTCTGCAACATCGGGGTCTCGACCTCGAGGAACCCGCGTCGGTGCAGCACCTCGCGCAGCGAGCGCATCATGGCCGCGCGCAATCGCACCGTGTCCCGAGCGGCCGGGCGGGCGATCAGATCCACGTAGCGCTGACGGACCCGCGACTCCTCGGACAGNTCCTTGTGCAGCACCGGCAGCGGGCGGATCGCCTTCGCGGCCAGCTGCCACGAGTCGGCGAACACCGACAGCTCGCCNCGCCGTGAGGAGATGACCCGGCCGTGCGCGAACAGGTGGTCCCCCAGGTCGACGTCGGCCTTGAACGTGGCGAGCGACTCCTCGCCCACCGCCGCCAGGCTGAGCATCACCTGCAGCCGTCGGCCCTCACCGTCCTGGATCGTCGCGAAGCACAGCTTCCCGGTGTTGCGCAGGAACACCACGCGACCGGCGACGCCGACGACGTCGTCCGTCTCCTCGCCCAGGGCAAGCCCGGCGTGCGCGGCGCGCACCTCGGCGATCGTGTGCGTCCGTGGCACCGAGACCGGGTACGCCTCGCCGCCGCGCTCCAGGATCCGGTCACGCTTCGCCCGGCGGACCCGGATCTGCTCGGGGACGTCGGTGGGCACCTCGACGCGCGGCGCGGCATCGGCCGGCCCGGGAGCGCCGACGGGCGTGCTGGGATCAGTGCTGGTCACCGGACCAGGCTACCGAGTCACGAGGGCGCCAGCAGGGAGCGTTCCACCAGGTCGAGGGCGAGGTCCAGGATCGGCGAGGAGTGCGTAAGCGCGCCCACGGACATGAAGTCCACCCCGGTGGCCGCGACCTCGGCGGCCCGGGCCAGGGTGAGGTTCCCGGTCGCCTCGAGCTCGACCTTCCCGGTCACCCGCTCGCCGAGCCGCACGGTCGCCACGGTCTCGGTGAGCGCTTCGGTCGTCATGTTGTCCAGCAGCAGGAACCGCGCGCCGGCCCGGATCGCCTCGAGGGCCTGGTCCAGGGTGTCGGCCTCGACCTGGATGGTGACCTCAGGGAACGTGGCGCGGATCGCGCGGATCGCGGCCGAGACACTCCCCGCGGCCACGATGTGGTTGTCCTTGACCATGGCCACGTCGTACAGCCCCATCCGCTTGTTCGTCCCACCCCCGCACCGAACGGCGTACTTCTCGAGCTCGCGCAGCCCGGGGGTGGTCTTCCGCGTGTCGAGGACGAGCGCCCGGGTGCCCTGCAGCGCGTCGGCCCAGCGCCGGGTGTGGGTGGCGATCCCGCTCGCTCGGCTCGCGAGGTTCAGCAGGGTCCGTTCGGCGATCAGGATCACCTGGACCGGCCCGGAGATCACGCCGAGCACCTCACCGGCGTGCACCCGGTCGCCGTCGGCGACGTTCAGCTCGACCAGCGGCGACGCAAGGTGCAGCCGCGTGGCCACCTGACCGAGGACCTCGTCGGTCGCTCCGAGGCCCGCGACCACGCCGCCCGCACGCGCCATCAGGTGTGCGACACCCGTCTCCCCCGGTTCGACCGTGGACTCGGTCGTCACGTCACGCCCCGGGTCGCCGCCCAGATCCTCGTCGAGGGCGCGCGCCACCGTCTCTCGCAGCCAGTGCGGATCCAGCCCCGTCCCCATGTGGGCATCTTCGCAGACGGGCGGCACGCGTTGCATGCGATACCCACCGGGGTACGCTGATGGTCCACGCCCCACCCCAGAAGGGACCCGCTATGCACCTCGAGCCGACCTCGATGGCGCCCGTCGTGAACCGGTTGCGCCGCGCCCACGGCCAGCTCGCCGGCGTCATCCGGATGCTCGAGGAGGACCGCGAGTGCGCGGACATCGTCACGCAGCTCGCCGCCGTCTCGAAGGCGATCGACAAGGCGGGGTTCGCGGTCATCTCCTCGGGGCTGCAGCAGTGCCTCAAGGAGGGGGACGCCGAAGGCGTCGACCGCGCTCGCCTGGAGAAGCTCTTCCTCGCCCTAGCGTGAGCCGAGGCCACCATGACGGAAGATCCCGTGTCATCGTCACCCCCCCAGGACGACCCGATTGCGCGCTGGAACGCTCGCCACTCCTCCCCCGATCGTGACCCGGACCCGCACCCGAACCCGTGGGTCCAGGAGATCGCCGGCGCGCTGAGCCCGGGGCGCGCCATCGACCTCGGCGCGGGACGAGGACGGCACGCACTGTGGTTGGCCGGCCGCGGCTGGCAGGTCCGGGCCATCGACTTCTCGCCCGTCGCTATCGAGCTCGGCCGCGCCGTCGCGACAGAGACCGGCCTCGCCGATCGGATGGAGTGGGTCGAGGCCGACGTGACCACGCTCGAGCTCGAGCCGAGAAGCGCCGAGCTCGTGCTGCTGGCGTTCCTGCACCTCGAGCCGGAGCCGTGGCGCTCGGTCCTCGCCGAGGCGGCCGACGCGGTGAACGACGGCGGCGGGCTGCTCGTCGTCGGGCACGACGTGAGCATCGTCGGAACCGATGCGCCCGGACCCCGTGAGCCCAAGGTCCTGTACTCGACGGCGGCCCTCGCCGGAGCCTTGCAGCGGTGCGGCATGCGGATCGAGCTGGCCGAGATCCGCCGGCGGCCCAGTCGCGACCTCGGCGACGGGGTCAGCGTCCCGACGACCGACACGGTGGTGTTCGCGCGCCGAGCGTGACGCGGAACCGTTCCCGGTCGGGTCGAGAGGTGCGGAATGGATACCCCCTGGGGTATGTTCTCGACTGCGACCTCTCACCCGGCGGAAGGACCCTCATGCGGATCGTCGTCATCGGCGGAGTAGCCGGCGGGATGAGTTGCGCCGCGCGGGCGCGCCGTCTCTCCGAGGACGCCGAGATCGTCGTCCTCGAGCGCGGTGAGTACGTCTCGTTCGCGAACTGCGGGCTGCCGTATCACGTGAGCGACGAGATCCAGGACCGACGTGCGCTCCTCGTGCAGACGCCCACGTCCCTGCGCGCCGCATTGAACCTCGACGTCCGGACCGGTCACGAGGTCACCGCGATCGACCGCGAGGCGAAGACCCTCGCGGTCCGGACCCCCGACGGCGTGGCGACCCTCGGCTACGACGCCCTCGTCCTGGCGCCTGGCGCCCGCGCCGTCCGTCCCCCGTTGGCGGGGCTGGACCTCCCCACCGTCCACACCCTGCGCACCGTGCCCGACGCCGAGCGGATCCGCGCCATGGTCGCCGGTGGCGCCCGGCGTGCCGTCGTGCTCGGAGCCGGCTTCATCGGTCTCGAGGCTGCCGAGGCTCTCCGCACCCGGGGCGTCGACGTGACCATCATCGAGCTCGCCGCCCACGTCCTCCCCCCGCTCGACGTCGAGCTGGCCAGCGTCGTCGACGCGGAGCTCGGCGCGCACGGCGTTCACCGACGCATCGGCATCGCCGCGAGCGCCGTCGAACTGAGCCCGAACGCCGATCACGCGGCCGAGGTGGTCCTCTCCGACGGGTCCCGCCTCCCGGCCGACCTCGTCGTGCTCTCCGTGGGGGTCCGCCCCGACACCGCGCTCGCCGCCGACGCCGGCCTCGCGCTCGGCCCGACCGGAGCGATCCGGGTCGATGGCTCATTCCGCACCTCGGACCCCAGCATCTGGGCCGTGGGCGACGCGATCGAGGTCACCAACGCCGTCACGGGCCTCGCCGGACCCGTCCCGCTGGCCGGGCCTGCGAATCGCCAGGGCCGGATGGCCGCGGACGCCATCCTGGGGCGCACCGTCCGGCCCGCGCCCGTCCTCGGCACCGCCATCGTCCGGGTGTTCGGCCTCACCGCGGCGATGACCGGGGCGAGCCAGGCCGCACTGGCGGCGGCCGGCATCGAACACTTCACGGTGCACCTGCACCCGGGCCACCACGCGGCCTACTTCCCCGGCGCGGAGCAGATCCACCTGACGGCGTCGTTCGCACCCGAGGGGCGCCTGCTCGGCGCCCAGGCCGTGGGCCGGGACGGCGTGGACAAGCGGATCGACGTCTTCGCCACCGCGCTGCGCGCCGGGATGACCGCCGACGACCTGGCCGAGCTTGAGCTCGCCTACGCGCCGCCGTTCGGCTCGGCGAAGGACCCGGTGAACATGACCGGCTTCATGGCCCAGAACGTCGTCGCCGGGGACCTCGCCCTGTGGTACCCGGACGAGCTCGACGACGGCGAGAACGACGCCCTGGACCTCGACGTCCGCAGCCGGAGAGAGTTCGCGCGCGGGCACCTCACGGGTGCGCTCAACATCCCGCACACGAAGCTGCGCGATCGGCTCGCGGACGTCGTGGCCGCGGCCGACGGGCGCCCGGTCCGGGTGCTCTGCGCGAGCGGGTTCCGGTCCTATCTCGCGCACCGGGTGCTGAGCCAGGCAGGCCTCGACTCCGCGAGCCTCTCGGGCGGCCTGACGACCCTGCTGGCCGCGCGACCCGAGCTGGACCTCGCCACCGACTGACGCCCGCGGGCGGCCCGGCGCGCAGCCACCGGAGCCGCATCGCCCTCAGCCGAGGTCGAGGTGCGGCACCGGTGTCCGAGCCAGCTCGAGCTCGCCGTCCGGATCGAGGGTCGCCACCAGGCGGAGCCGCCACGCGTCGTCGGGCCGCGGGAAGTCCTCCCGATAGTGTCCGCCGCGGGTCTCCGGTCGTTCGAGGGCGGTGGCCGTGAGCACCGTGCCGACCTGATGGATGTTCGTGGTCTCCCACTCGGCGGTCTGCGGCCGGACGAACGCGTCCGGCACCAGGTATGCGGCCGTCGGGGCTCCGGCCAGGGCCTTCGCCGCCGCCATCAGGCCGTCAGCGGACCGGATCACACCGGGTCCGTCCTGAACGATGCCCTGGATCCGCGGCCGGGACGCGGCCGGCACGAGCGCCTCGTCGCCACCGCGGGTGATCGGCTCGAGCACCGGCAGCTCGCCGGCGGTGACCCGCGCGACGACGTCCTCGGCCGCGCGGTGCGCGAAGACGAGGCCCTCGAGGAGCGAGTTGGACGCGAGCCGGTTCGCGCCGTGNACGCCGGTGCACGCCGCCTCGCCCGCCGCGTANAGNCCGGGCAGGCTGGACCGCCCGTTCAGATCCGTCACGACGCCGCCGGAGTGGTAGTGCTGCGCCGGCGCCACCGGGACGAGCTCCTCGGTGAAGTCGATGCCGTGCTCGAGGAGGCGCTCGTTGATGGTCGGGAACCGGCCGCGCAGGAAGTCCGCTCCGAGNTGGCGGGCGTCGAGGAANACGTGGTCGGACCCGGTCCGCGCCATGTCCTGGACGATCGCCCGCGAGACGATGTCCCGNGGCGCGAGCTCGGCCAGCTCGTGCACCTGCGCCATGAACCGTNCGCCGAGCGTGTTGAGCANGATGGCGCCCTCGCCNCGGACNGCCTCNGAGATCAGGGTCAGCTGGCCGCGCGCCCCGCTGCCCGACCACAGCACCGTCGGGTGGAACTGGACGAACTCGACGTCGCCGACGGCCGCGCCGGCCCGGAGCGAGGCGGCCAGACCATCACCCGTGGCCTGGACGGGGTTCGTCGAGGCCCGGAACACCTGGCCGATGCCCCCGGTGGCCAGGATGACCGCACGAGCCAGCACGGCGCCGACGCCGTCCCGGGTACCCGCGCCGATCACGTGCAGCGTGGCGCCGCAGACCGCACCCGGTCGCCCGTCGGCATCCGGCGCCGAGGTCAGCAGATCGAGCACGAGTGCGTTCTCGATCACCTCGATCCCAGGGTCGTTGCGCACGGCTTCGAGCTGAGCGACGAGCGCGCGGGAGATCTCCGCTCCGGTCGCGTCGCCGCCCGCGTGGGCGATGCGGTCCGCGTGGTGACCGCCCTCGCGGGTCAGCGAGATCTCCCCGGACGGGTCGGTGTCGAAGTTCGCGCCGAGCGCCATCAGCTCGCGCACCCGCTGCGGACCCTCGGTGACCAGCACCCGCGCGGCGAGCGGGTCGCACACCCCCGCGCCCGCCACCAGCGTGTCCTTGAGGTGCGCCTCCGCCGAGTCCTTCGGGTCGAGCGCGGCCGCGATGCCGCCTTGCGCCCACAGGTCGAGCCGGACTGAAGCTGTCCCTTCGTCACGAGCAGCACGCGGGGGACGCGGGTGCGGAGCCGCAGGGCCGCCGTCAGCCCCGCGACCCCCGATCCGACGACGACGGCGTCGACCTCGGCGAACCAACCAGGCTCCGGCGCGGCCAGGCGTCGCGCGAGTCGCGTCACTCGGCTGCCCCGGCGTCAGCGCGGTGACGGTAGCCGGAGATGAGGAGTCCGCTCGGCTCGAGGCCCGAGTCGGCCGGCACGTCGCCGGGCTCGTGCCCGATCGACACGATCCGGTTCTGTGCGTCCACGAAGACGACCTGAGGCTGGTAGATCCGTGCATCCTCGGTCGACATGAGCCCGTACGCCATCAGGATGACCAGGTCGCCCGGGCTGATCAGCTGGGCGGCGGCCCCGTTGATGCAGATCACGCCGGAGTCCGGTGCGCCGGGGATCACGTAGGTCGTCAGTCGTGAACCGTTCGTGACGTCGACGACGTCGAGCTGCTGCCCGGGCAGCAGGTCCGCCGCCTCCATCAAGGTGGCGTCGACGGTGATGGACCCGACGTAGTGCAGATCCGCCTGCGTGACGGTCGCGCGATGAATCTTCGAGATGATCATCGGGCGTTGGAGCGAGGTCATGACGTGCCTCCTGAGCCGCTCACCACGAGCGGTGTGTTGTCGATCAACCTGGTGGTGCCCACCCGCGCGGCCACGGCCAGGATGGCATCGCCACGATACCCACGCGCCACCTCCTGCGCGGAGCCGGGGTCGATCAGCGCCACGTAGTCGAGCGCGATCTCCGGTTCTCCGTCGAGCACGGCCCGCGCGGCGGTGCGCACCGCGCCGGCGCCGTCCGAGGCCGCCGCCAGACCCGCGTGCAGCGCCTTCGAGAGCGCGAGGGCCGGTCGGCGCTGCTCGGGTGTCAGGTACGCGTTGCGGGACGACAGCGCGAGCCCGTCGGCGTCGCGCACCGTCGGGACCGCGACCACCTCGACCGGGACGTCGAGATCCCGGACCATGCGCCGCACCGCGATCAGCTGCTGGGCATCCTTCTGGCCGAAGAACGCGAGGTCCGGCGAGACGAGATGCAATAACTTGAGCACCACGGTGAGCACGCCGGAGAAGTGGCCCGGCCGGATCGTGCCCTCGAGGACGGTCTCGATCGGGCCGGCGACGACCCGCACCATCGGGTCGCCGTCCGGGTAGACGACGTTCGGACCCGGTGCAAATACGAGGTCTGCACCGGCCGTGGCGAGAAGCACGAGGTCAGCGTCGAGGTCGCGCGGGTAGCGGGCGAAGTCCTCGTGCGGGCCGAACTGCAGCGGATTCACGAAGATCGTCACGACCACGTGGTCGGCCCGCTCCCGGGCGGCCCGGACCAGCGCCAGGTGACCCTCGTGAAGGGCTCCCATGGTCATCACCACGGCGCGGCGGCCGGTGAGCGAGCTCAGCATCGCCGCGAGCTCATCCCGGTCGCGCGCCAGCGCCGGTGTCGTCTCCATGTCTCGCTCCCCCGTCATCCTTTGTCGATCGCATCGAGAACTGCTGCAGCTTGATCCTCTCGCAGTCGCCCGGCCGCGAGCGCACGCTGCACCGAAGCGCGGGCGAGCGCGCGGTACGAGGCCGGGATGTCGCCGGCCCTCGGCTCCCGAGCGGCGAACCGGGTCAGCTCGGCCAGGTGAGCACGAACGGTGCCCACGTCGCCGCGCACCACCGGCCCGGTCAGGGCGGCGACGCTGCCCGGCTCGGACCGCAACGCTCCGTCGAGCGCCGCGCGCAGCAGCGGGCCCAGGAACTGGCCGGCGTCCGCGATGCCCGCCGCGGCGAGCGCTTGCGTCGCTTGAGCGACGAGCACGACGAGGTGGTTCGCCCCGTGCGCGAGCGCGGCGTGATACAGCGGCCGCGCCTTCTCGGCGACGACGACGGGCTCGCCGCCGATCTCCACCACGAGCGCTTGCGCGATCGGCAGGAACGGCGCGTCCGCGGTGACCGCGAAGCAGCACTCGATGATCCGGGACAGGTCCATCGAGGTGCCGCTGAAGGTCATCGCCGGGTGGATCGCGAGCGGGATGGCGCCTGCGGCGCGCACCGGGGCGAGGACCGCAGTGCCGAACCGGCCGGAGGTGTGCACGACCAGCTGGCCCGGCTGCCACGCGCCCAGCTCGGCGAGACCGGCGACCAAGCCGGGGAGGGCGTCGTCGGGCACGGTCAGCAGGACCAGCTCGGCCCGCTCGACGACCTCGGTCACCTCGCAGTGCGGGACCCCGGGCAGCAGCACCGAGATCCGCTCCTGGCTCTCCTCCGAGATGCCGCTGGCGCCGACGACGACGTGGCCCGCCGCGCGAAGCGCACTCCCGAGGACCGCACCGACCCGGCCGGCCCCGACGACGCCGACACCCAGGCGCCCGGGCCGATCCGAGGGTGCCGCCCCGTTCCCCGGCGACCGGGTGCTCACGATCCGACGCCCGCCGCGCCCACCGGACCGGCGACGGGGAGTCCCGCCGCACGGACCCGGCTCAGCCACTGTTCCGGTGCCGCGGTTGCCCGCGCCGCGCGGGACAGGTTCACCACCTGGTTGGCGAGCTCGGCGACGTCGGCGGCCACGAGGTGGTCGACGACCGGCCTGATCGCTCCGTGCGTCGAGTGCAGCTCGAGGGTGGCGACCTCGAAACGTCGAGCGATGGGCCCTTGTGAGATCCCGACCGACTGGGTCCGCTCGAGCGGGACGAACTCGATCACACGGCTGAAGCGACCCCGACGGATGATGGCGGCCCGGTCGGTCAGGGCCACCCCCTGCACCCGCCAGGCGAGCGGGCTGAGCCAGCGCGCCCGCTGCGGGCACGTGGTGAAGCCTGCGCGGAACCGGAACCGCTCAGCGCGGCGTCGAGGAAGGCCCGCGCGTCGGGAACGCCCAGATCTGGCAGGACGAGCCACAGCGCGAGCAGGGCCTCGTCCCTGGTGCCCACCGGCAGCAGCACCGTCTCGGTCGCGCCCTGCTTCTGGCCGTAGCCGGCAACGTTGACGTCGACCCGCCACCAGTCGGCCCAGCGCCACAGCACGCGCCGCCTCAACCGGACGGCCTGGATCCGACCGGGTGGCAGGGTCTGTGAACGCGCCTCGGTCAGGCCATGCCGCAACCGGATCCCGTCCGGCGCGATGGCGGCCTGGAAGTTGAAGCCCTGGTTGAACTCCTTCCACAACACGCCGACGACGCTGAACAACGTGGCGGGCAGCAGCACGATGGCGCCGGGGTCACCGCCGATGATCATCCCGGCCGGCACGGCGATGGCGACGATCACGACGACGAGCATCGACGGCGTCAGGATGATGGAACCGATCAGCCGCGACAAGGGCACCGAGACGATGTGCCGCTCGGGTGGCGGTGCCGGTACCGGCGCATCGACGCCGCGCTCGGCTGTCACCACCCCGGCCGCGCGGGCCAGCAGCTCGTTGCGCAGGGCGTTGGCCTCCGACTCCTTGAGGAACGAGAGCTTGATCGCGGAATCGGCGCCACCCGCGACCTCGAGCTTGAGCTCGGCCAG